>Ga0247843_1000041_pt1 | contig 242837 bp, 226 predicted proteins | sample LaCruzMarch2017__FD_192420 | JGI IMG/M metagenome (GOLD analysis project Ga0247843, IMG submission 192420) | Freshwater microbial communities from meromictic Lake La Cruz, Castile-La Mancha, Spain - LaCruzMarch2017_8m | ecosystem: Environmental > Aquatic > Freshwater > Lake | place: Spain...
CGCTCGGCTACACGGGCGGAGCGGACACGGGCACTCTGCCAAGCTCTTGCGGCACGACGAACGGCTCGGGCGTGACGACTTGTGCGATCTCGCCGCAGCTTGCGATGACTCGCACGATCACGGCGACCGTGACGGCCACGGCGATCACCGCCACCCAAGACCTCGCGGTCAGTGGCCTCACCACTCCGAGTGCGACGAACTCGACCTTTACGCTTTCCTCCAACAGCGTCACCGCGGGCGGCAGTGTGACGGCCACGATCACGGCTAAAGATCAGTACGACAACGTGATTTCGGGCCAAGCTGTCACGCTTGGCTACACAGGCGGAGCGGACACGGGCACTCTGCCAAGCTCTTGCGGCACGACCAACGGCTCGGGCGTGACGACCTGCGCGATCAGCCCGCAGGTTGCCGTCTCGCGGACGATCACGGCCACCATCGCCTCGACGGTCGTCACAGCCACCCAAGGCCTGGCCACGAACCCCGCAACGAAGTCGCAGCTAGTGTTTACCTCCCAGCCGGGTGGCGGCACCGCAGCGACAGCGTGGGCCTCGCAGCCAATCGTTGAGATTCGTGACACTTACGGAAACAAAACCGCCGATACGGACACGGTCGTCCTTACCCTGACAACTGGTAGCGGTGTGTTGAGCGGATCGGCTTCGGAGCCGGCTATTGCGGGGGTGGCTACCTTCTCCGGGCTCAGCATCAACTTGACCGGTACGGACAAAGTCCTCACCGCCACCGTGGGCGCGATCACCAGGACCTCGAGCGTGTTCTCGATCACCCCCGGAGCCTTGAACGACTTCCTCGTGTCGGCCGCCACGGCAACGCCCTCGGCTGGGGTCAATACAAACATCACCGTCACGGCACGTGACGCCCAAGGAAACACCAAAACTGACTTCACGGGCAACGTCGTGCTCAGTTCTAGCGACGCGGGAATTCAGTATGTTTCTCCGACTACGGACACCTATAGCTACGTGGGCGGCGACGCCGGGGTTAAGGTTTGGACCGTCCAAATGCAAAACGGCGGCGTTCAGAGCCTCACGGCAACAGGGGCAACAAAAACAGGCACCACTAACGTCACCGTGGGAGCGGGCAGCGCGGACACTATCGGAATCAGTCTCGGCGATGGACAGTCTGCCACGGTCCACTCGAACGTAGCCGTTGCGCCCAGAGTCGTGGTCAAGGACGCCTACAACAACGTGAAGTCCGGAGTGGCTGTGACCTGGTCGATACAGTCGGGCGGAGGTTCCGTGGATTCGTCTGGCGGAACTTCCACAAACGGATCCGGTCTTGCTCAAGTCACGAGCTGGCAGCTCGGCGACACGGTCGGCAGCAACACTCTCCGTGCAAGTTGTGCCTCCTGTGCAACGACCGGTCAGGTGGACTTCACCGCAACCGGAACCGTGGGTGCTGAGTATGCCGTGAGCATCAGCGCAGGAAACAGCCAGAGCGAAACCGTGGGACAGAACGTAGCCGTGGCGCCCGCGGCCGTGGTGAAGGATGAATACAACAACGTGGTCTCTGGAGTGACTCTTTCCTGGTCGATCCAGGCAGGCGGCGGATCCGTGAACTCCACGGGCGGTACCACGACCAACGCTTCGGGGATCGGCACGGTGACCTCTTGGACTCTGGGCACTGCAGCCGGCTCCAACACTCTGCGCGTCACTTGTAGCACTTGTTCCTCGGCCACCAAGACCGCCGACTTCACGGCCACCGGCACGGCTGACGTGGCCTACAACATTGCCGTCAATGCGGGTGACGGACTTTCGGCTACGGCCGGGTCCGCGGTCGCGACCGCTCCCAAGGTTCTCGTCACCGACTCTCACGGCAACCCTGTGTCGGGAGAAGCGGTTTCTTGGAGTGTTCAGTCCGGCGGCGGTTCGGTTAACTCCAGCGGCGGAACCGCGACTAACGGGTCGGGCTTTGCCCAAGTGACCAGCTGGACACTGGGAACGACTGCGGGATCGAACACTCTTCGGGCGACGTGTTCGGGATGCGCAAACACGACCGTGGCTGACTTCGGTGCCACGGGCACGGCCGGGGCGGCGTACAACGTGGCGATCAGTACGGGCAACAGTCAGTCGGCAGTCGTGAGTGCCGACGTAGCCACGCCTCCTCGGGTGATCGTGACGGACTCCAACGGCAACCCGGTTTCGGGGGTTGCGATTACCTGGTCTCCCCAGGCTTCGAGCGGATCCGTGGATGACACGGGCGGAACTTCCACCAATGCCTCGGGCCTTGCTCAGGTCACGTCGTGGACGCTGGATGCCGCAGCCGGCGTGAACACTTTGCGCGCGAGCTGTGCTTCGTGCACCAACACGGACCTCGTGGACTTCTCCGCCACGGGTTATGCGGCTCTGATCGCAGCGGGCGACACCACGCTCTTCGGAGGCGCCACGGCCCTAGTGAGCTGGACGGGCGGCAAAGCTCCGTACACGTTGGCGATTCCCGACGGCACCAAGAACTCCGGTTCGCCGACACTTTCGTCCTACTCCACGAGCGGAAGCAGCGTTACGTATACGGCCGGAGACAACTACCTCACGGGTTGTGCCGGCGGCGGCACGGACGTGGTCACCGTCACCGATGCCCTTGGCCAATCGCAAAACGTCACGATGACAGTCGAGCATGTGCACCTGGTGTTCTCGCCTTCCTCCGTCGTAAACTACGGGGCACGGACCGTAGACACCGACAACACGGCCATCCCCGAGTCCATCACTGTCACTAACTTGGGATGCACCACGACGACGGCGCTCAACGGCGCCTCGCTCACGGGCGCGGATGCTGCGCAGTACGAGTTCGTTGACTCCTGCGCTACGGAGACTCTTGCCACCAATGACACCTGCGACATCGTGGTGACCTTCAAGGCGAACGGCCTGGGCACCGGAACCTACAACGCCACGATCAACACGAGCATGCCTGGCACGGGCACGGGCTTGAGCGCTTCGAGAAACCTGACGGGAGACCACCCGTAGCCGGGGAAAATGCCATGAATAAACTAAGGACACTGAGCTTTGTTGTCGGCTTTCTTGTGGGGACCTCCTCGTTTGCCAACGAGAGGCTTGGCGACTCTCAGGGCAAGAATCCCCAGGGTGCGGTTCGCGCTCCCAGCTCCGTACAGGTGGAGACCTGCGAGTCCATGACTCACGACTTTAAGACCCTTGAGTCCCAAGAGTATTTTCTAAGCCAATGCTTTGATCACTACCTCGGCTCAGCCAAGCCCGGAGCTGTTAAGCATTCCGAAGACGGACGGACTCTCGTCTTTGGCTATGAAAGCATGCTTTTCTCCAAGATCGCGGACAAGCGCTTTGTAATCGCCGGCCTGGCGTCTCGCCTCAGCAGTGTTCGCAGCTTGGCGCTGGATGCACGCAAGAACGAAGTTTGGGTTCTGGACGCGGACCGAATCTTTGTCTTCCCGCTCGGAGTCTCGGGCAATCGCGCTCCGCTGCGTGGCCTTGAGGGGCGCTGGATTCGGGGCGTTTCCGCATTGGCCGTGGATTCCGAGAACGACGAAGTCTATGCGTTGAACCCGAGCCTTCAACGAGTGCTTGTCTACGACCGCAACGCCGACATGCTTTACCGGAGCCGCACCAAGAAGCTCGCCCCCAAGCGCGAAGTCTACGCCAAGAATCGCGAGATCCTGGACGCCACCTCCCTCTTCGCTTGCTCCCAGCGCAAGGATTTCGGCGTGCTGGTTCCGAGTCACGGAAAAATCTACTTCTTCGCTTCTCAGGCCAAGGGCTGGACGCAGCCCACGGCCTTCTTAGGGGTTGCCAGCAACGCGGTGGCCGCCAGCTGCTCGGGCGAACGAATTCAGGTGCTCGACAGTGACGGCCTTATTTCGGATATTCGCCCGTGACCAAGAAGCATTTAGGGATCCTCGTATTCTTGTTGCTCGTGGCAGGCGTTCTCTTTGCCTCCGAGAACATCTATATATTCGTCCACGACCAATGGCGTTCGCTTTCGCGTTCTGCGGATCTCAATAAAAAGATTCTCGAGGAACGTGAGAAACTCCGGGACAACAACGTCGCGGACACCCTGCGCGTGGAGTCCCTTAAGTTCCTAACCGAACAGGGTGACTTGGAATCGATCGCGAAAGCACGCGAGTGGCTTCTTTCGCCCAATCGCAGTTATCGGCTTTCTGTTTTGCAGTCGCTTGCCAACACTCAGGCCAAGGTTTCATCGGAGTTGCTGCTGGAAGTGGCCCAGAAATTTCCTAACTCCGATGAATCCCGTCTGGTGGCGCAAGTTCTGGGTTCTAGACTGAGTTCGTCTGCGGCTTTGGCTATGGCTCGCGATTCCGGCGAAGACCTTCGTTTTCGCGTGGAACTTCTTTTGACGCTGATTTCGAATACGAAGGACGCCGCTAGCAGGGAACCGCTGATCGAGGAGATGCTCAAGCAATCGAGCGCGGATCCCTCAGTGCTCACGTATACGATACTTAGTCTCGGCTCCGAGGTCCGCACGAGTGCAGCCCTTGCCACTCGGCTGAGGGTTCTCGCGAAAGCCGAAGCACAGCTAAGCAACGAGCAGAAAATGGCTGTTCTTGAGGCTCTGGCCCTGGCGCCAAAACCCGAGGATCGCGATTTTTGGGAAGCGGCGGCGGCGAGTCAGGACGAACAAGTTCTCAAAATTGCGGTCACGCGCGCGGAGCGTTTTTGTTCGCCAAAGTGGGAGGACTCACTTCGGCGCATCGCCGGGGCCGCGGTGAGCGTGGACCTTAAGGGGCGAGCCACGCGGAAGCTCGAACAGATCAAGCGTGAGAATCTTTGTCCTGGTTCCTAAGTTGATTGGGGACGACTACCAAACGCAGACGTCGGTTTTGTGCAGGTCCTTTTCGACCGACTTGAGGGCTTTCTTGGCCGCGGCAAGCTCGGTCTCCTTGAGGGTTCCTGATTTGATCAGACGCTCAAGAAGGGTTTTGGCTGGATCACCCCCGAGGCGTTCGATCTGGTTAAGAGCCTCGATGCGCACGTGTTCGTCTGTGTCCTTGGTAACAAGGGTCTCGGCAAACACGTAGCGCGAGTCGGGACAGGCCAGAGGAAGAGCCTGCGCGATCGCCAGGCGCACGTCGCGGTTCGGCGATTGCAGCAGTCCTTCGAAGAGTTTCCCCATCGTTTTGTCCCGAATCGCGGCGATGTGGCGGATGGCGAGGGTTTGGAGACTAGGGTCTGGCGAGCGAAGGGCATCCTTCTCGACGAGATCGAGAATGCGAGGGTCTCGGGACAAGTGCGCGGTGAGGTCCAGAAGAGCTTGAAACTTCACGCGTTGCTGAGTGCTTTTTCGATAAAGCGCAATCAAGCGGTCAGCGGCTTCTTTGCGGTCAGTGGGGCTTCCGACCCGCAGGAGGCCTCGATCGGCGGCTTCTCGTTCGAGCTCACTCGGCGATGGGATTTTCCTAAAAAGTGTTTTGAGAAACTCCGCACGACCCTCGCCGCCCCGTACGCCCACGGCCTTGAGGACGATGATGCGCGTCTCCTCGTCCTTCTCGTTGATCATTCGTTCTAGCGCGTCTCGCGCGTCGCCTTCGTCCACGAAATAGCCGAGCGCTTCGGCCGCTCCCTTTCGAACCACCAGCGACGAATCGTTGGAGCGCTTGATGGCTTCTTGCTTGGAGAGTTCGACTCCCCGATCCCCGAGTCGCACGAGCGCCGCATAAACATCGGTTTCTTTGGCCTTGGGGTCGCCCAAAACTCGCTTGTCGTTGTCGAGGACCTTCGCGAGTTTCTGAGCCTCGGTTTCGGGCTTCAGGTAGGTGCGATAAATCGTGACGCTTCCTACGGCGATGAGGCTCAGGAGTGCTAAGGCGCCGAGAATTCTTAGGATCAGAAGCTTTTTCATGTCCCTAGTCTTGTCTAAGGCCCACGTCAGGTGAAGCAGCGGCGCGTCAACGCCCGATCCAACCCGACTCAGCCCTGAGCCGGATCGCGCGGCATCCACGTAGACGGCTACGACACCAAGGGACTCCAGGTGGGGAAGACGTCCGGGATCGTGTCCCGGTCGGAAGTTACGTCATTGATCGCTTGGAGGAGCCGGTGGATTCAATCCCTTGTTTTTGAGACACGCGTCGACTTTCTTTCGGTCCTCGTCGCTAGGTTTTTCGCCCGGCTTCAGCCTGGTTACTTTTGTTTCTTCCACGCAGGCATCCAGGAGGGCGCGGATCTTCCGCTCTTCCTCGGGCCGCGCGGGGGGAGGGGGGAAGCCCTTGGCCGTCATACAGGCCTCTATTTTCTTTCGGCCTTCTTCGATCTTCTTCCCCTCGCTTTGGTCGTAGGCTTTTCCGGGGACGGGAGCCACGGCACCGGTCGTTTTGATGCAGGCATCAAGCGCGGCCCGGACCTGGGGAGGGGGGCCATCGTTCGGAGCCGAGTGGCTCGTGTAAGGGACGAGCGAAAACGCGCTCATTCCCCCAAGGAATGCGCTCATGCCCCCAATAAGGGAGAGATGGATAAAGTGTCCCAGATTCTTGAATTTCACGGAAGTGTCCTCCACGTTTACCGAGATCAATAGTGATCTCTTGTTTGGGGTGAGTGGTTCCGGTGGAATTCCGATATGACACGGACTCCTTGGTTCACCACTTCTTCACAATTCTCAGTATGGTGGATTTTTCGATGTCATACAAAAGATCGGCTCCTTCCACTCAGGTACAGATGCGCGCCAAGGCACCTGACATGGACAGGGTTCCCCAGTGAGTCCGGTCGAAATCAAGGCCGCGCTGGAGGCCCTTCACGACAAGAGTCTGTGCTGGGCACTGAGATGTTGCGGATGGAACAAAGAGGAGGCCAGAGAAGTGCTCCAATCAAGTTACCTAAAGGTTCTCGACGGAAGCGCGCGCTTTGAAGGTCGCTCTCAACTGAAAACCTGGTTTTTCTCCGTCATTCGACGCACCGCCAGCGAGCATCGTCGGCGGAGCTTTTTCTTCGATTTTTCCATTAAAAAGTTCGGACTCGAAAACCAGGAGTCCGACAGGGAGTTGCCGTTCGCGGGAGTCGAGCACACTCAGGTTCGTAGAGAGATTCAAAGGGCGATGGACCAGTTGTCTCCTCGGCAACGCGAGGTGATAGATCTCGTATTCTTTCATGAAATGACTCTCGAAGAAGCCTCCGAAGCGATGGGAAGCTCGATTGGCACCGCCCGCACTCACTACGATCGAGCCAAAAAGGAGCTGGCGAAATCGCTCTCTGGGAAAGGACTTCTGTGAGCCACGACGATTCCGATTTTCCGAGCGCGGCGGCGGTCCGGGACCATCTCCGCAAGTCCTACGACGAGGTCAGAAACCAACTTCCGAGGGAGCAGTTTGGATTCGATGCTCTATGGGGCCAGGCCCGCTCTCGGGGGCAGGTCGAGAGCGCAACGAGGTTTGGGTTTTCGCGAAGGATGAAGCTGGGGTTCAGCCTTGCGCTCGCCTCGATTGCCTTTGTCGTGAGTACACAACTTCGCTTCCCCGGGTCCTCTGCGGCCTACCGAATCGTGGTGCCTAGCGAAATCAAGCAACTCACCGTCTTAGCTAGGGATGGGTGGGACTCTGAGTTGCTAAAGACAGATACGGGCTTTGTGCGAGTGGAGTACTCCGATTACGAACTCGAGTGGCCTCGCATTGAGATTCAACTGAACAAGAAAGGAAGCTAAGTTATGTCGTATATTTCCGATCTGAGAAAGACTTTCCTCCGAGCCCTCGCCTTGGGCATGCTGTTTGGCCCCTTGAGCGCGCGAGCACAAGGAGGGCCTCCCATGCCGCCTCCTCCTGAGGCGACTCCCGAGCGCGGGCCTCGGCGAGAACCGCCCTTTTTTTCCAAGCTTTATCCCCCCGAAATGATCGAGGCTTTTCAGGATCAGTTGGAGATCACCAAGGCCCAACGAGAAAAAATCATGGCTGAAATCCTCGCCACCCAAAAGGCTCTCCTTGAGTCTAGGTGGAAGGAATCGGGCCTTATGGAAGACTTCGTCAAGGCACTCGACGCTCCCGTGATCGACGAACAAAAAGCCATCGCCCTGCACGAAAAATTGTTGGAATCGGAGAATCGAATCAAGCGCGCAAACATCGCTTTGATGATCCGGCTGAAAGGACTTCTATCGTCCGCACAACGCGCTCAGCTCGAAAAAATCAAAAAAGAGGGCCGACCCAAGGATCCTCGGTAGTCCTCTCTGAAATAAATTGGTCGGCGGAGTGGGATTTGAACCCACGACCCTCAGCTCCCAAAGCTGATGCGCTACCAGGCTGCGCTACCCGCCGTTCCGTGTGGCCTCTAGGGTATCAGATTGCGGAGGCGAGCGCCTCGCCCACGCGCACGAGAGATTCTATTCCCTCCTCGGTGCGGCGCAGGAGATCTTCGTCGGGTTTCAGGTGTCGGGCATCCGTGACCAGGAGCACCGAGGAGCCGCCAAAATCGAAATAGCCCTTCTCCTGGCCCCTTCCGACCTGATGCCCGTGGAAGGTCTGTACGATTTTGCCCACCGCGAAGGCCCCTACCTCGCACTGGAGAAGGGGCCCGAAGGTGGGGCTGCGGTACAGGCAGAGTTGACGTTCGTTGCGCAGGAAAATATCCGGCAACACCCGGTGCGCGGCAGGGTTCACCGAATGAAGCTCCCCCGACTGGTGTCCTAGGCGCACGATGTCGCCGTCCGCGCAAAAGTGAAAGCGGTGGTAGTCGATGGGACAAAGGCGAAACACGAAGACATGACCCTCGTGCGGCATGGCCTGGCGAATTTCCTCCATGCCCGGGGCGAGATCGCGCACGTCGAGCTTTTGTCCTTTCACGATGAGCTGGGCCCTCCCGTTGCGAAGCGGGAAAACGGTAAGGCGACCCTCCGCCGGGGAGCCCAGACGGCGCGCATCGGCCGGGAAGGGGCGGCGACCCGGCTTGAGCGAGCGCACGAAGAACTCCGAGAAGCTGCGGAAGCCCGCGGCCGGAACCTCGTAGTCCTCGATCTCCACGCCGAAGTCGCGCACGAAGTCGTCGATGCGTCCGCGTGAAATTGCCGAAGCCTGAAATGCGCCGATCATGCGCGACATCCCGCGCTGAAACCAAGGCGCTCCCATCAGCACACTGCCTATTCGAGTGCCGTAGCCGCGATCAATCCACCCGCCTCCGAGGACTTTTTCTTCCGCGACTATTCCGCGCTGGCGATCGAAAACTTGGATCATGCCGCTTACCGGATGCCGTGCAGAACTTCACTCATCGCAGCGAAGCCAGCGGGAGTTTTGGGAAAGCCCCTGATTCGCACCACGTGCATCCAGTCTTTGTCTCCGATGAGATGCATGGGATGGCGGCGTCGATGGGCTCCGCTTCGGGCATGGCCGACACGTAGATATCGATGTCGATGTCCTCGTCTTTTCCGAGGCCAGCGGTCTCGAGAAAAGTTTGGATGCGTCGATACTCCGCCTCCTTGGTGTAGTGCTTGGTGCGAAGCACGACTTCCAGTTGATCGTGTTTGGGATCGTAAATCCCCCGTCCGCTTTCGAAGCCGACCGGCTGATAAGTGCCGGTGAGATAGTAGGGGTACTCCCCGGCGCTTCCCTCCACGTAATCGCGGAGATCAGGAAAGAGGTCCTTCTGGGCGGGCGTGATGCGGCTGTGGTAGTCGAAGTTTTCGAAACGATAGAATCCTAAGTGCCTCAGCGATTCGGCATGCTCCTTGAGACTCGGGTATTTAGCTGCCATCTCCTGCGAAACTCGTTTGCCGTAGGCCACTTCCGCCAAGTAGTCCGCGCAGCGACGGAGCGGCACGTTCATCGAGGCCGGATCGCGAGAGACCACCTTGACGGACTCGGTTGCGCAACCGGCCAGGGTGAGAACGAAAAGCCAACAAGCGCGTGATCCTTGGATCGCCATCTCGCGATTATATCGAACATGCCCAACCCGGTGGCGAGCGACGCTCCGTCAAAAAGCTAGCGAAACACCGCGACGGAGCTTTGACCCAGGTACCCAATTCCGGAGATCCGGACTTTCGCCCGCTTCGACATCGAAAAAAGTTTAGTGCAAAGTTCCGTTGATGGACACTCCGTCGCCCTGTTTCATCTGCGTCAAGCACGCGCGTTTGTCCGATTACACGGGGCCAATTCTGGCCGAAGCCGACGGTCTCATGCTTACGCATTTTCCGATTCAAAATGGCGTGCCGGCCACCCAAGGCCACCTGCTCATCGAGCCCCGCCGCCACATCACCGATCTGGGCGACTTGACGGAGGCCGAAGCTCGCACGCTCGGGACGATGATCTCTCAGGGCTCGCGCTTGATCCGCGAGAAACTCGGCGCGGAACACGTGTACGTGTTCCGCATCAACGACCTCGTGCCGCATCTCCACTTCCATCTCGTGCCCCGTTATCCGGGGACGCCGCGCGAAGTGTGGGGACCGAAAATCATGGAGTGGGCCGGGGCGCCGAAAGTGACGCTCGAAGAAGTTCGAACCTTACGATTTTGAGCTATGTCGTGTGATTCGGAATGCTCAGACTTTCGAATGCAACGACAATGACTCAATCATTGCCTTTTCGTGCAAATAGTTGCTCAGGTATTATTGGGTTCTGATCCCTATGAAGGTTTGAAAACTGGTGCCCGGAAGAGGACTCGAACCTCCACACCTAACGGTACGGGCTTCTAAGACCCGCGTGTCTACCATTCCACCATCCGGGCATTGACGCGGCCGAGGGGCCGGGTTCGGACGACAAAGGAGACTCTACAGTCCCGGCCGCCGATTGCCGATAGGAAAGACGATGAGAAAGCCTGGGGTATTGCTGTTTTTGGCGTCGTTGGCCTTTGCCCTGGGGGCGTGCTCCTCCACCCGCCGGATCGCCTCCGTCGAATCCGGTGCGACGCTTCGCCAATGGCTTGAGCTCCCTTCTCTTCTGGATAGCGACCTTGGCAACTCCCGGGTTTTCGTAGCTTCGACGCTGAGCCGCAAGATCTCCGTGGACCGGGTGGCTCCTTCCGCGAATCCTCGTGACCGGATATATGCCGCCCATCCTCCGGGTAGCTTTGTGGTGAAGCGCCCTAAGGGTGCCTCGGACGCCGAGGTGCGCGAAGCCTTGGCCGGCGAGGTCCTCAATGCTCTGCTCGATCGCCTTTATCCCGTGTCCTCGCGTCGTGAGGCGCTCTTCCGCATGCCTCAGGATGGCCTTCGCGATCGCCCCTTGATCGAGCGCATACGCGCCTATGGCCGCCCCGCCTTGCTCGGTGACTCGACCCCGCGTGACCCGGCCGTTGAGCGGTGGTGGAAGCTTCGCCTCCGCGAAGACGTCAAGGCCGCTCGCCCGCAGGAGGGCTCCACGGTCCTCGTAACGGTGCGCGCCTACGGTTACCGCGCCCGCAAGTATGTCAGCATCGACGCCGGCCACTCGGCCATGGCCGTGATCACGCTCAACGACGATCCCAACGACGATATCCTGATCAATCCCGGGGCGAAATCGCGTGAGGGCCACGAAGTGGAACTGCCCTTTGGCCCAAAGCGGGGCGTGCTCAACGAAGTGCACACCGCAAACTTTTGGGACTGGGCCGAAACCCAGATCATTCCCCGCCACCTGAATCTGCAGATGAAGATCCTCGCCGTTGACCCGCTCCAGGGCGAAGCGCTGCAGCTCATCGCTCAAGAGGGGCACGGTATGGAATTCGGCGCTGCCCGCTTAGTGGGCAACAACTGCGCCAACGGCGCGCGCGACATCTTGAATTCCATCCTGCCGCTGAACCGCGAGCTTCCCTTCCAACTTTCACCGATAGCGCTTCCGCGCGAGATCCTCAACGGCGCGGCGAACTCGTTCCCCGAACTCGGTGAGCTCGAGATGCTTGGCACCCCGGTGCCTGCCGGCGAGTTGGAAACTCCGGCGCTGGGCGTGCAGGAGCTGAGCCCTGAGGAGCGTCGCGCCTCAAAGAGCTTCGGCATCTACCTCGACTGGCTGTCGAAGTACCTGCGTTAGGCGAAAAAGAACTTCGTCTTGTCTTTATAGTGCGCGCACGAGCAGGGCCACGCCCATCCCGCCGCTTACGCAAAGCGTGGCCACGCCGAGCGCGCCGCTTTTGCCCGCTAGGCGGTGGGTCAGCGTGACGGTGATGCGCGTACCGGTGGCGCCAATCGGGTGACCGATCGAGATACCGCCGCCGCGTGCGTTCACTTTATCTTCGGGCAGCTGCAACGTGCGCTGACAGGCGATGACCTGTGCCGCAAAGGCCTCGTTTACTTCAAAGGCTTCGATGTCCGAGACCACGAGGCCCTGGCGTTGGAAAAGATTTTGAAGCGCAGACACCGGGCCTAGACCCATGCGCCTCGGATCCAGGGCGACCACCTCGTAGTCGAGGATTTCGACTTGGGCATGGGGGCCTTTGTGTCGGGAGAGGTGCACCCACGCCGCGCCATCGGTGATACCGCTTGAGTTGCCCGCGGTGATCGTGCCGGTTTTCGAGAACACGGGGGCGAGTTTCGCGAGGCTTTCGGCCGTGGTGTCGCCCCGGCGATGTTCGTCTTCGTTGAGGGCGGGATGCTTAGCCTCGGACGGAACCTCGAAGGTTTCGGCTTTGAACGCGCCGCTCGTCCATGCCCTTTCGGCATTTTGCTGGGAGCGGAGCGCGTAGGCGTCTTGTTCCTGGCGAGAGATCTGAAACTCCGGCACGAGAAAATTTTCGACGGTCTCTCCCATCAGCATCTGACTCATGGGGCAAAAGAATCCGTCCTTGACCATGCCGTCGACGAGAGGGGCCGAGCCCATGCGTTGGCCCCAACGGACCTGCGGCAAAAGGTACGGCGTGTTCGACATGCTCTCGACGCCGCCCGCCCAAACGCTGTGGGCGCGCTCGAGCGACAATTTTTCGACACCCGCAAGGATCGAAGCGAGGCCCGACGCACAGGCTTGGTTCACGGTGATGGCGGGCACTTGATCGCCGAGTCCCGCCAAGCAAGTGGCCTGGCGCGCGGTGTTGGGCCCCTGCCCGGCCTGGCGACCGTGTCCGAGGAACACAAAATCCGCAGCTTGGGCGTCGGGTGCGCGTCGCAGGGCTTCTTTGAGGGTGAGGGCGGCGAGCTCGCCGGCCGAGAAACGCTTCAAGGCTCCGCCGAATTTTCCGATCGGGGTGCGCGTCGCCGCGCCAAGGTAGATGGGTTTGTGGAGATGGGAGCGAGCTGCCATGCCATGTTTCTAGCAAGGCTCGTCGTTCGTGGCCATGATAGGCTTTTGTTGGATGAACTCGACGGTTCGCTACCCCGACGGCCACGTGTTGTTGCGCAGCCTGACGCACGACTATCCCGTGATCGTGAAAGGGGAGGGCGTGTGGCTCACCGACCGCGAGGGCAAGCGTTATCTCGACGCCGCCGGCGGGGCGATGGTCACGAGCGTGGGGCACGGGAACCGTGAAGTGATCGAAGCCATCACCGCCCAACTCGGGCAAGTCGCTTACGTGAACGGAACACAGTTTACGACGGAGGTTACCGAGCGGTTTGCCGATCGCCTGTGCGCGCGTGCGCCGAAGGGGCTTAGCCGTTGCGTCGTGCTGAGCTCGGGCTCCGAGGCGGTCGAAGCTGCGGTGAAGTTCGTGCGCCAGCTTTGGGTGGAGCGCGGGCAACTCCGGAGGGGCGTCTTTATCGCGCGCACGCCGGGCTATCACGGCAACACCCTCTTTGCGCTCTCCGCATCGGCTCGACCGCATTATCGCAAACTCTTCGAGCCGCTCCTCTCGGACGTGCGCATGGTCAACGCGCCCTACGAGTATCGCTCGGGCCTGAAAGATTACGCCAAGGACGGCGCGGACCATTACGCCCGCGAACTGGAAAAGCTGATTCAAGAAATCGGCCCGGACAAAGTAGCGGGATTTTTGGCCGAGCCCATCATCGGCTCTTCTGCCGGCGCGAGTCTGCCTCCGCCGGGATACTTTGCCCGCATCGCGGAAGTCTGTCGCCGCTACGGAATCCTCCTGATTGCCGACGAAGTCCTCTGCGGTTCGGGCCGCACCGGCAAGTTCTTCGCCTCCGAGCATTTTGGCCTGGAGCCGGACGTGCTCGTGCTCGGCAAGGGCATCAACGGGGGCTACGTTCCGGCGAGCGCCGTGCTCGTCAAAGACGAACACGTACGCGAAATCAAAGCCGGCACCGGCTACTTCCTGCATGCCCAGACCTACATGCAGGCGCCGTGCATGTCGGCGGCGGGTCTCGCCTGCCTCGATTACATGGAGAAGCATAACCTCGTTGAGAATTCGGCTCAGGTGGGCGAATACCTGCACCGCAAACTGCGCGAAGAAATTCTCCCGCTGCCCTCTGTGGGCAACGTCGCCGGCAAAGGGCTCTTGGCCGGCGTCGAGTTCGTGCGCGACAAGGCCACGCGCGCGCCCTTTGCTCGCTCCGAAAAACGCGTCGAGCAGCTGCTGACGCACGGCTTTGCGCAGGGCGTGACACTCTGGCCCAACGTGGGGCAAGCCGACGGCGTCAACGGCGACCTCGTGATGCTCGCGCCGCCGCTCACACTGACCCAGGCGGAGGCCGACGAATTGGTCGCGCGCCTGCGTCGAGCGATTGAATCTTGGGCGCGTGGGATTTAGCGTGCAACGATGACTTTTCGTATCACTTACTCGGTCCTTAACGCCGACCTCACCGAGCTTCACAAAGCCTTCGACGATGCGCTCGCCCAGGTGAAAGCCCGGCTCGGCAAGTCGTACCCTTCGTACATCGCGGGCCAAGCCTTTGAGTCGGGCGACTTGCTCGAAGATCTCAATCCGGCGGACACCCGCCAGGTGCTGGCCAAATTCCACAAGGTTCCGGTCTCGGAGCTCGACCGCGTGATGAAAGCGGCGCGCGAGGCGCAAAAAGTTTGGGCGAAGGTTTCGTGGCAAGACCGTGCCGCGCTGGTTCGCAAGGCGGCCGACCTGATCTCGGAGCGTCGTCTCGAGATTTCCGCCATCATGTCGCTCGAAACCGGCAAAAACCGTCTCGAATCGCTCGGCGACGTCGAAGAGTCCGCGGACCTTTTCCGCTACTACGCGGGTCAACTAGAGGAGACCCAAGGCTTCGATCGCCCGCTTGGCGCCCTCTCGCCTAACGAAAAAACGCGCAGCGTGCTCAAGCCCTACGGCGTCTTTGCCGTACTCTCGCCGTTTAACTTCCCACTGGCATTGGCTGCGGGCATGGCGGGCGGCGCGTTGCTCGGCGGCAACTCTGTGGTGCTGAAGCCCAGTCAGGAGACACCCTGGGTGGCGCTGAAGCTCTACGAAGTGCTGCGTGATGCAGGGTTACCCTCGGGCGTCTTTCAGCTCGTCTATGGCACGGGCTCCGATCTCGGTGCCGCCCTTTTGCGCCATCCCCAAACCGACGGCCTTGTGTTCACGGGTTCGAAGCGTGTGGGTATGGAACTCCTCCGAAACTTTTCGAAGGATTATCCGAAGCCCTGCTTCCTCGAACTTGGCGGGAAAAATCCCTGCGTGGTTTTTGAAAAGGCCGATCTCAACAAGGCCGTCGAAGGTTGCGTGCGTTCGGCCTTTGGTCTTTCGGGCCAGAAGTGCAGCGCCCTCTCGCGCATCTACGTGCAAAAATCCCTCAAGGCCGAGTTCGTGAAACGCTTCCAAGAGCGCGCAGCCAAGATCGTCATCGGGGATCCGCTTCACCGGGATACCTTCGTGGGACCGGTTATCAACAAGACGGCTTACGATCGCTACCAAGTCGCTCTCGCGGAAGCCAGGAGAGACGGTCGCGTGCACGTGGGTGGCGCCGATGCCTCCAAGCGCCCGGGCCTTGAGCACGGCTTTTTTGTGGACCCCGTGTTGGTGGAAGTGCCGCACGGCCACCGGCTTACGCGAGACGAGCTCTTTCTGCCCTTCGTCACTCTCACGGAATTTTCGACCCGCGAAGAGGCCCTTCGCATGGCCAACGATTGCGAGTACGGACTTACGGCCGGCACTTTCTCCGACGATCCCTCCGACGTGGAGTACTTCATGGATCACATCGAGGCCGGTGTTTTGTACGCCAACCGACTTACGGGAGCGACAACGGGCGCCTGGCCCGGCGTGAACTCTTTCTGCGGTTGGAAAGGTTCGGGTTCCACGGGTAAGGGCGGCTGCGGTCCTTACTACGTCATGCAATTTATGCGCGAACAGTCCCAAACGAGAATGACCTAAGGGAGGTCCCATGAAAAAGCTTCTTCCGCTCGCGATCGTATTAGTTGGTGCCTGCAGTTCGGCTTCCAAAGTGAGAACGCCGCAGGCCACGTTGGAGCCGACGGTTGGCCTTACCGAGGTTTACGCGACGCTCGATCGGGATTTTCCCGAAGGCGACTTCGCCGGCTCGGATCCTCAGGGTAACGGCTGCAATCTGCGTGTGGTGAAAGAGGCTCTCCCGGGTGGGCATCGCTTTATTTCCATCGTGCTTTCCAACCCCCAGGCGCGCGTGTTCAGTTTCCGTTTTTCGGATGCGGAAGGCGCCTCCGAAGCTCGTCGCACCACGATCCTTCGGGATTTTCGTAACCGTGCCGACGGCTACGCGGTGAAGTCCGAGTTCTACGGGACCGAAGGTTCTTCGCCGGTGGCGCGTAAGTTCCTGAACGGGGTCGAGTTTGTTAAGCTTTTCGGGACCGGAGACACTTTGGTAGTGGTCCGCGAAGATCGGTCCAGCATCGTGGCCGGCACTCCCGAGTGGACTCATTCCTGTAAATTCAAATTCTGAGCATAAAAATTCGGATAGAATGAAGGAGTGAGTCGATTCGACCCGCTCCTTCTGCATACCTTCCAAGCCGGGCTCGACTACGAGTTTTGGCCTGCGGAGCAAGCCGCTTCGGCCAAGACTCTCATCGTCCTCCACGGGCGCGGCGACACGATGGAAGGCTTTCAGTGGTTGCCCGAGCGCCTGGGCATCGAAGAGTTCAACTATCTTTTCTTGCAGGCACCCGATGCTTACTCTTTCGGGTACTCCTGGTACGACCTTCCTCCGCGCCAGGGCCCCGGAATCGTGCGCAGTCGCGAACTTCTCTTCTGGTTGCTCGATCGCCTCCAAGTGGAAATAGGCTTGCGTTCGGAAGACATTTTTCTGCTGGGCTTCTCGCAAGGCTGTCTCATGAGTCTTGATGTGTCCCTTCGTTACCCCAAGCACCTGGGTGGGGTGGTGGGAATCAGCGGCTACGTTTTCTTTGAAGACGAGTACCCCGAGGCGCTTTCGCCCGTTGCGCGCGAGCAAAAGATCTGGGTGTCTCACGGTCACCGCGACGACATTCTTCCGCTGGAACGTTCCAAGGCCTCCGTGCAGCGCTTGCGTGACCTGGGGATGCATATCGACTGGACGGAATTCGACAAGGACCACACGGTGGACGAGCGCGAAGAATTGCCGCAGATCCATGATTTTTTTCGGCGTTTGCTCGACGCTTGCTAGCTCTGCCCACGCAGAATCAGCGCACCGCATTAGTCGCTCGCTCCCAAGGCGTGCGAAGTGGCTCCCGCCCCGTTAACCTGAGGGCATGTCCCAATACGAACCCATTCTCAACGTTGCTCCCCCGGGTCCCAAAGCGAAGGCCATCATCGATCGAGACGGGAAGCTCGCCTCTCCTTCGTACATTCACGAGTACCCGCTTGTGGTTGAGCGCGGCGAACGCTCGTGGATCTACGACGTCGACGGCAATCGCTACCTCGATCTGATGGCGGGCATCGCCGTCACGGCCACAGGACATTCGCATCCGAAAGTCGTGAAAGCCATTCAGGACGCCGCCGCGAAGTTCCTGCATATCTGCGGCACCGATTTCCACTACGAAACCAAAACGGCGCTCTTTGAGGCGCTCGACAAGTACGTACCCAAGATGGGCAAGAAGCGCATCTTCCAAGCCAACACCGGCGCGGAGGCCATCGAGGGCGCGATGAAAGCCGCCCGCTACCACACCAAGCGCAGCGCCATCATCGCCTTCAAGGGTGCTTTTCACGGGCGCACCTACGGTGCGATCTCGATGAACGCTTCCAAGGTAGGTCAGCGCGCCTTTTTTGGTCCGCTGCTGCCGGGGATCTACCACGTGCCCTTTGCGCACCCGGCTTGCTGTGGACACATGACGATCACCGAGCGCCCGACGGCCTGCCGTCAAGAGTGTCACTGTGTGGAGACCCACATCGAGAAGGGTCTTTTTGCGGGAATGGTCGATCCTAAGGAAGTCGCTGCGATCTTCATCGAACCTATGCAGGGCGAGGGCGGATACACGATGCCGCCGAGGAAGTTTCTCCAGGATCTGCGTACGCTCTGCGATCGGCACGGCATTCTTCTCGTCTTCGACGAGGTTCAGTGCGGCGCGGGTCGCACGGGTCATATGTACGCATCCGAGTATTACGACGTTGCTCCCGACATTTATTGCACCGCCAAGGGCCTCGGCTCCGGCATGCCAATTGCCGCGATCGTCGCCAAAGAGAGTGTGATGACTTGGCCGCGCGGTAGTCACGGCTCCACTTACGGCGGCAACCCGGTGGCCTGTGCCGCGGCGGTAGCCACCTTGGAAATCGTCGAAGGCCTCCTGCCTCAAGTGCGCAAGAACGGCGATTACTTCATGGCCGGCTTGCGTGAACTCCGAAAGAAACACAAGGCTCTCGCCGATGTGCGCGGCGTGGGCCTTTGGATCGGCGCGGAGTTCCTGAAACCCGGTTCCGAGGAGCCGGCAGCCCAGTACGTGGCCGACCTGGAGCAGCTTGCCTTCCGCAAGGGCCTCTTGATCTTGAGTTGCGGCAAATCCGTGGTCCGCTTTGCGCCTCCGCTCGTGATCGAGGAGCCCGAGATCAAGGTGGCTCTCCGTATCCTAGGCGAGTGCCTGACCGAGCTCGACCGCAAACACGGGTTCTAACGACATGGCATCTAAACTTTGCTCATTGAGCGAGGCCGTTCGCGAAGCCGTAAAGCCGGGCGATCAGCTCGTGATCGAAGGCTTCACACATTTGATCTCCTTTGCCGCGGGCCACGAGATCATTCGCCAGGGCATCGGTAATCTCACGGCCACGCGCCTTACGCCGGACCTCGTCTACGATCAGCTGATCGAGGCGGGTCTGGTCAAGAAGCTGGTTTTCTCCTGGGCCGGAAACCCGGGAGTGGGAAGTCTTCACGCCTTGCGTCGTCGTACCGAGAAACCTAAGGACCCGACCCTCGCCGCGGCTTTCGATCCCCTCGAGCTCGAAGAGTATTCGCACTTCGGAATGGTCGCGCGCTTTCTGGCGGGCGCGGCAAACCTGCCCTTCTATCCTCTTCGCAACTACGCGGGCACCGATCTCGCGAAAGCGAATCCGCTCATCAAGACCGTTGATTGTCCCTACACGGGCGAGAAACTCGCAACGGTCCCGGCTCTGCGCCCCGATGTGACGATCGTGCACTGTCAACGCGCGGACGTTGAGGGCAATGCCCAAGTGTGGGGCCTGATGGGCATTCAAAAGGAAGCCGCGTTCGCGTCCAAAAAAGTCATTGTGGTGGCCGAAGAAATCGTGGATTCGAGCGTGATCCGCCGCGACCCCAATCGCACGCTTATTCCCGGCATCGTCGTGAGCCACGTGGTGAAAGAACCCTGGGGCTGTCACCCGAGTTACGCTCAGGGCTTTTACGATCGCGACAACGATTTCTACGTGGCCTGGGAAGAGATTTCGCGCACGCCCGAGACCTACCGCGATTACCTGAACGAGTTCGTGCACGGCTGCAAAGATCGGGCGGCCTACCTTAAGAAACTCGGCACTCCCACGATGGATCGCCTGCGCGCGAAATCGCGGATGTGCGAAGGAGTGGACTATGGCTACTGAGAAAATGACCGCCGACACGCCGGCGACGCCGTCGGAAAAAATGGCTGCGCGGGCGGCGCTCGAACTCAAAGACCGCGACGTGATTTTCGTGGGCATCGGCCTGCCGAACCTCGCCTGCAACTTGGCGCGCGCTACACATGCGCCCGAGCTCTTTATGATCTACGAGTCCGGCGCCGTGGGCGCCGTTCCGGACCGCTTGCCTGTTTCCATCGGCGATCCCGCCCTGGTTACCGACTCCCTTGCTTGCGTGGGCATGGGGGATATCTTTCAGAACTATCTCCAGAACGGTCGTATCGAAGTCGGCTTCCTGGGTGGCGCGCAAGTCGATCGCTACGGCAACATCAACACCACGGTGATCGGCGGCTACGGAAATCCTAAGGTGCGTTTGCCCGGCAGCGGGGGCGCCTGTGAGATTGCCGTTCACTCCAGGCGTCTGCTCATCATGATGCGCATGAGTCCGCGCACGTTCGTCGAAAAGTGCGATTTCGTCACGAGTCCGGGCCATCCGCCGGGCGGGCGTAAGGCGAACGATCCCTCGTTGCCGGGCTCCGGCCCCGTACGCGTGATCACGGATCTGGGTGTGTGCGATTTCGAAAACGGCGAGATGATCTTGGTGGAACTCTTCGCGGGGGTCTCCGTGGATCAAGTGAAGGCGGCGTGCGGATGGCCGCTCAAGGTTGCGGCGACTTTGCGCACCTCGCCGGATCCTTCCGCGCAGGTGCTCCAGCTCCTACGCGAGAAGCTCGATCCCCAGCGCCTGTATCTCTAAAGAAAAAGGTCTTCGGCCGTGTACGCGCGCCCGGCCGCACGCTTTTTCAGCAGTGCCTTAGCTAATTGCAGCGCGCCGTGCGCAAAGAGCGAGCGATCGCCGGCTTGGTGCGTGAGTTCGAGTTTCTCGCCGTGCGTGAGAATCTGAATCCGGTGCTCGCCCACTTCCGTCCCGCCGCGGATCGAGTGGATTTCCACTTTGCGCTCGGAGCCGGCTTCCACCAAAGTCTTCAGGGCGAGGGCAGTGCCGCTCGGCGCGTCTTTTTTGGCCGCGTGGTGAACGTCGGTGATGGCGATGGTCACGTCGCCGGGCAAAGCTTCTAGGGCTGCGCGGAGCGCACGACCCAAGGCAAACACGCCGATGCTCGTGTTGGGCGTCCAGGCCCAGACGGCGCCGGCCAAGGTTTTGTCGAGGGCCTTGCGCTGCGGGGCCGAGAACCCCGTGGTGCAAATGAGCAAGGGGATCTTGAGCTTCGCTGCCACCTTCGCGATCTCGACGGTGCATTCGGGCGACGAGAAATCCACGAGCACTTCGGGTCGTTCGCGTTCCAGCAAACGAAAGTTCGGATCGCGGGGGCCCGAGCAGGTAAACACGATCCTGAAGTCGGCCGAGGCCTGAGGATCGTCTTGCAGCACTTGGCGAAGCGTTGTGCCCATGCGTCCCGTGGCGCCCACGAGACCGAGGCGGATGCGAGAAGATTTTGTCACGACAAGATTCCCGTCTCCGCAAGCGGCTTCGCGAGGGTAGTGAAGCGCCCGAGGGCGCCTTCGTCCATGGGGCTCAGCGGCGCGCAGAACAAGGCTTCCGCCACGAGCGGGCCTTGCGCGAGCAGCGTTTTGACCGGGATCGGATTCGAATCCCAGAAGAGGGCTTCGAAGAACGGCATCATCTTGAGTTGCGCGGCCTCGGCCTCCCGGAGCCGGCCTTCGACAAAGTCTTTGCGCAGTTTCACCAGGGCGCGAGGGGCCACGTGGCTGCCTACGCTGATGATCCCGTCCCCGCCGCAGGCGAGGTAGGGCAAATAGGTGAGGTCGTCTCCGGAGAGGCACGCGATGCGGTTACCCACGGCGCGTTTGACGTGAATGGCCTTGGCTAAGTCTCCGGTGGCGTCCTTGAGTGCCACGATGTTTTTGCCCCGTGGGTCGTTTACGATTTTCTCCAGGGACGCCACTTCGATCTTTGCGACGGCCCGACCGGGAATGTCGTAGAGACACACGGGCAGGCCGATGCCCGCCACTTGGAGGAAGTGTTCGATGAGTCCACGCTGTGGCGGCTTGATGTACGCGGGCGGCGCGGCCAACAAGCCGTCGAAACCGGCGGCTTTGGCCAGGGTGCCTTGGCGAAGAGCGGCTTCGGTGCCTCCGATGCCGAGACCCGCCACGAGAGGAATGCGCTCTCCTGCGATCGCGCGTGATTTCGCAAAAAGATCCGTGAGCACTTCGGAGGGCAGGAGGGATCCTTCCCCGGTGGAACCCGCAATCACGAGGCCGGTTACGCCGCCCGCGATTTGCGATTCGATGAGCTTCCGGAGGCTTGCTTCGTCGAGCTTAAGCGTGCCGCCGGAACGTGTAAGCGGCGTGACGAGTGCCGTCCAGACTCCCTGCCAAGCAGAGGATTTTGCGAGCTTCATGCGTTCCACTTCCCTTCAAACACGACGCGGGCCGCGCCCGAGAGCCAGAGTCCATCTTTGCGACGCTCGATTTGTAGCAGGCCGCCCGGAAACGCAATCGTGCGTTGGGGGTTAGGCTTGCGCTTGTTCTCCAGGTCGTAGGCTTCCATCGCCAAGAAGGCCGCCACGGCGCCACTGCCACAAGCGAGAGTTTCGGCTTCGACGCCCCGTTCAAACGTAACGGCGCTCACACCGCCCGTCGGCCAACCGGCTCCGGGTTTGAGATTCACCCAGGTGACGTTGGCACCGGCAGGACCGAGCGCGGGGTGCGAGCGGAGTTTCGCGCTGTTGGCGAGACGGTCTTGCTCGTTCCATACGTCATGGTTGAGGAGCACCAAGTGGGGGTTTCCTACCGAGATCCACAGGGCACCTGCAAAACCTCGGTCGTTGAAGCCGAGGGTGAGTTCTTCGATGAGGTCCTCGGGCAGGGCCCGCACTCCCGCCTCGGGAATCGGCCACTGCACACGGGCGGTGGATTTCTTGAGGACGGCGCCGTGGAGCTCGCCGATCGGGCTGCTCCACCCGAACTTGCGGGCCTTGACCCGACCCGTCGAGTGAAGCCATACGGCCATGCCTCGGGCCGCGTTGCCGCAGATCTCGGCCTCGCCGCCGTCCGGATTAAAAAAGCGCCAGTGCCAGCCGGAACGATCTTTCCAAGCAAAGACCAAGCCATCGGCACCGATCCCCCAGCGTCGCGAACAAAGTTCGCTCACGATTTGAGGGACGCGCTTGGCAAAGATCGACGGGTTTTCGTTGATAAAAACAAAGTCATTTCCGGTGGCTTCCACCTTCCAGAACTTCAACCCAGCGACTTTGCTCATTGCGGGGACACCGAAGGTTGCGGACTTGGGGGGGGGGGGGGGGGAAGGGGGTTGTACTGGCTGAGTGGACCTTCTTCGACACGGTCAGTCCTAGGGGGCAGTTTGACACCGCAGTGCGAAAGGAAAAGCGCGGCCGCGACGAGGAAAAATCCCCCCAGATTTTTGGAGCGGCAAAGACCCATGGTATTCTTTACTTAGCACATTCAGAAGTTGAGGTAGACGATGGCGGATCAAGAAAAGTTTCTCGTGCAACTGATCGAGTTCGTGGTGAAGTCCCTGGTGGATCTCCCCGACCAAGTTCGAGTTTCGGCCGTTCGCGGTGAACAGACGACGGTGATCGAGCTTCACGTTGCCAAAGAAGATCTTGGTAAAGTGATCGGTAAACAGGGTCGTACGGCCCAGTCGCTGCGCACCATTCTCAACGCTTCGTCGACCAAGCTCAAAATCCGCTCCGTTCTCGAAATCATCGAGTAGCACGCAGGCTTTTCCGCTCTAGCGGCGGAATCCTCCTTGTCGGGCCTGCGCAGGCTTTTCGCCTGTGCTCGGCCCTTCGCGTCGGCTTCCTTGCCAGAGCGAAAAATCCTGCGTGCTCGGTGCCGTCGTAGGCGCAGGCTTTTCCGCTCTAGCGGAGACGCGCGGCCCAATCGCAGAACGACGCCAAAATCGCGGGGCCTGCTTGTGCGTCGAGGACGGCGGGGTCGGTTAAGGTCCACGCGTCGCCTTCGCCCGGAAGCGCCACAAACTTCGACGTCATTTCGGGATGCGATTGCAGCGACACGATCGGCCATTGGGCATGGGCCATGCCCTGATAGGCGCAGTAGTCGCTCGTAAAGAGGGGTCGAAATCCTTCGGGCAAGCGCACGACGTGATCGGCATGATAGACGAGCACCTCAAGACCACTACCGATGCCGCCAGGGAGCAGTTCCTTGAAGACCGGGTGGCGCGCACCCTCGGAGAGAGCGGTGATGGCGACTTTGTCGGCGCGATTCTCGAAGCGCGAAGTGTCTCCGCCAAGGGCACAGGCGAGGGCTTGGTGTCCAAAGCAGATGCCCAGCACCGGGAACCCCGGACCGGTCCAGTCGGCGAGATCCGACGGAACTTCGAGTAAGTCACGTAGGCCCCTCAGATAGTCCTGTACCCAGGGATCTTCCCGATCGGTGGTGTTCTTGTCAGAGCCCGAGAGAATCACCGCATCGGCCGAGAACTCGCGCGCGAAACGGCCCATGTTACCGGGCCGTAGTTTCGGACCATAGAACATGTCGTACGAGGCAAATTCGACGCCTCGCGAACTCGATGCGCGCGCACCGAGCAAGCCCTGGCGCGTGCCTTCTTTGAGCACCTCGCCCGCCGCTTCGTGGGTGATCGCATTGACGTAGAGAACTTTGAGCATCCGAGGTTTTTTCTAGCGGATACGGCCCAGGCTTCCTACTTTTTCTTGAACAGGGCCTCCAGGGCCTGGCGGGCGGCGTCGGCACTGCTCACGGGGGTCGGACCCCCTGCCGCTGGGGTCCAATCCCTGGGCTGGAATCCGTCGCAGAAATTGCCCTTAGTCTTGTCCCCCACGCGCTCTGGCACGTGCTCTCGACACTCGTAGCGGACATTGGGGTCGTAGTGTCGGCAGTTCAGACAGCAGCGAAGATCGGCTCCGCAGTGCGGACACCCGAAGGAGCGGCCCAGGGGATTGCGCGGATCCAGTTCCACGGCTGTCCGGCAAGCGTGGCAAGCAAAGGCCATGGGTCAGGCTCCGGGAGAGGGTGTGATGGTCGGGGTGGGTGAGGGCGCGACCGATAGATGGCGGGTGTGAAGTCCCCGAAAGCCCAGCACTTCGATGATTTGCGAGGTGGGCAAGTTGGGATCGATGTCGGCCGCCTTGTCTCGGAAGGTTTTCAATCCCAAGCGGCAGGGCTTGAAGGAGTTCGAGCGGCGAAGGCGGGGGATGATGCGCGTGCTCTTCTCGGCCTCGTGCACTTCCACGTGGAACTCTCGGACGTCATAGCAGTCCAGGTGCGCGAGGCCCGTAACGAAGACTTCCGTGTACGGTTGGCCCGGTTTGATTTCGATGTCTTCGATAATGGGGCTGGCTTCTTCGAGACGAGGAAGGGAAAGCTGATGGGGCGCCGGGTCATTACCCGTGCGCCCCGACAGCGGCTGACTGGGCCCCCCGAGGACATTGGCAGGATTCAACAGAATCCACATCCCTGCCAGCGACCCAAACCTTGCCCAAGCCCCAGCCACGTCAAGAGTTTGACAGAGATTGGCAAAATTACAAATTGGCTCGAAAGCTTACAGGATTTGGAAAATTCTTCCGAAGAGAAGGCATGGCTAAAGGCTCCGCATTGCTCTCGCGCAAACGTTTGCAAGAACGGATCGAAGCGCTCCAAGACGTGTCCGTCGAGATCCTGAGCCCCCGTCCCTTGCACGAGACGCTCGTCACCATCGTACGGCGGGCCGTGGACTTGCTCGTGTGCGACGCGGGCAGCCTCTACCTCAAGAGCGGCGAGCAACTCTTCTTCGAGGTCGCGCTCAATGACTCCCTCTTGGTCGACTACGAACGTCATCCGGTGCCGGCCCGCGGCCTCGCCTACTACAGCTTCCAGACGGGCAAGGCTTTGTGCCTGCCGGACGTGGCCAAGATCCCGGCTCACGCGCCCTACTCGTTTGATGAGTCCTTCGACGAGCGCTCGGGCTACGTCACCAAGAGCGTGCTCGTGCAACCGCTGCGGACGTCCTCTGGGGAAGTGCTCGGCGTGATTCAGTTGATCAACCGCAAGACACGTAAGGGTCAGGCCTGGCCCTCTCGGCGCCCGGCGGCCGTGGCCCGCATGCCGTCTTTTGACGGGGGCGATCAGCGTCTGCTCGAGAGCTTTGGCTCGATTGCGGCTGTGGCCATCGAGAATGCGCGCCTGCAGAAAGAAGTTCGGGACGTCTTCGAGGGTTTTGTTACAGCATCCGTGCACGCGATCGAGTCCCGAGACATGGCCACTCGAGGTCACAGTGAACGCGTGGCGCATCTCACGGTGGATCTCGCCCGTAAGGTGGGCGACTTCTCCACCTCGCAAATCTCGGAGATTCGCTATGCGGCGCTTTTGCACGACTTCGGCAAGATCGGCATCCGCGAGGACACGCTCCAAAAAGAAGAAAAGCTTTCCAAGCTGCAACGTCTCTCGATTCGCTCTCGCTTCGACGGCTTCAAGTCCGCCACCGAAATCCGCCTGCTGCGCGACTACCTGCAGACCCTGATGCAAGAGGGACGCGCGCCCAACGCGCTGGAGACCGCTCGGCTGGAAAAACAGATCCGCGACTTCGGCGGCAAGATCGAGGACTACTGGAGCCTGGTGCTCAAACTCAACGAACCCACGGTCCTCGACGAGGACAAATCCGCCAAGCTCTCGGAGCTGACTCATATCCACTGTCAGGACTGTCATGGGCAATCGACTCCGCTGCTCGAAGCCCCGGAAGTTTTCTGTCTCAAGATCAAACGAGGCTCGCTCACCGACGACGAGCGCAACGAAATCGAATCCCACGTCACCCACACCTACGAGTACCTGCGCAAGATTCCGTGGTCGCGCGACCTCTCCTCGATTCCCGAAATCGCCTGGGCCCACCACGAACGCTTGGACGGCACCGGCTATCCCCGTCGTTTGCCCGGCGCCCAGATTCCGCTGCAATCGAAGATCATGGCCGTCTGTGACGTCTTCGATGCGCTCGTTGCCAACGATCGTCCCTACAAGCCCGCGCTCTCTCTTGAGCGAGCCCTCGACATTCTTGTTATGCAAGGGGGCAAAGGTCAGCTCGATCCTCAGCTCGTTCAGGCGTTTGTCGAGGCACGGGTGTTCGAGCAAACCGACTTCGTCGCGCTTTGCCCCGAAATGCAGCGCCGTAAAAAAGCGGCTTAAGGACAGGGTCGTCATGAGTGCTCTTCGCTCTTCCGTTTCCGTCGTATTGGCTCTTTGGGGATGGGCTGCTTCGGCCGCCTCCGTACACGAACAGACGCTCGTGGCGCCTTTTCGTTCTTCCGTGAAGGGCATCACCATCCCCAACACGCACGTGGTTTCGCGCGAGGCCGGTTTCGTGCTGCGAGGAATGCGCCCGCGCGATCTCAAGGAAGCCAAACAACTACGCCGCTACGGCGTTACGGATGTCCTCGTGTTCCGCGACAATCCCGAGGGCGCTGACGTGATCGGCCCCGAACTGAAGCTGCTGAAGCAGGCCGGCTTCAAGTCCACGAACGTCACGGCCATTCCCTTTCGATGGAAGAATCACGAAAACTTCGAGAAGCCCTGTCGTCAGACGATCGAGGCTCTGCGCACTTTGCGCGCCGTCGGTTCTACCGCCAAGCGGGGAATCTTCGTGCACTGTACGGTGGGCGAGGATCGCACGGGTTTTCTGGCGGCCCTCTACCGCGTCCTTTATCGCGGAGAGGACGCCCAACAGATGTACGCCCAGGAAATGTGCGCGCGCGGCTACGCGGACGGCGACCCCAAGAAACCCCTGCACGTTGTGGACAACGTTCATGGCGCGGTGACCGTGCTGTATCGGAAGATGATCTACAAGGTAGCCAAAGGCTCTCTGAAAGCCTCGAACCTGGATCCCGAGGAATGCACCCGCGATCCCGCGGAAGCGAAGGACTTCGCCAGTTTCACGCAATTTGGACGCTGTGAAGCCTCTCCGCTCTATGATCCTAGCGTGAAGTAAGGCCGGGCTGCATCGTGTGTAGCTAGACCCCAGGGCGCTCTTTTCCGAAAACGTACGAGGCATGGTCGCCGGCGAAGCGGTAGCCCAGCTTCCGGTAGAGGGCATTCGAGCAGGGATTGCGCAAATCGGTAAACAAAAAAGCGAATCGGCCGGTCGCCAAGACTTGGCTGCTCAAATGCCACGTAACGGCACCCGCAAATCCACGGCCGCGCAGCTCACGCGGGGTGTACACCAAATTCAGGCAGGTGCCGCCGGGAGTCTCGCGCGCCAGATTGGCCATGGCGACCGGGCGCAGCGGGCCGTTGTCCACGGACGCACACCACACGTGAAGGCGCTGCTCCTGGATCAGGCGTTCCGTCGGAAGGTGTGCTTCCGAGGGATCCACGCGTTCATGGGGTTCCAGTCCGGCGTCCCGGGTGAAGGCGCTGTACCAGCCGGCGAGCAGATCCAGGTCCTCGGTCCGTGCCGCCCGAAACTCTCCGTGAAATAAACTAATTTCATTTAGTTTCGTGAGTCGGTAGACGCCTTGAGGCATCGACAGCCGAGCCATTACCCCGGTGCGACTTGACCAAAGGCCCGCAAAGATTCCGGCGGTCGGCTCGCTCCCCCAGGCCCCATGCGGCCCCACGCCCGTGTCGATCGCACTTTGGACTTGCTGAACGAGCGGGGGCAACGCCTTTTCTCCCATCCAGCTCAGAACCAAAAAACGGTTGGGATCGGTTTGCAGAGCGAGGCCGTAGGGTGAGTTGTCTTTGGTGACGCCGAACAGTCGATAGGGTTCTTTCCCTCGGGCGCGTAGCCCGGAAAGCAAGCCGATCACGCCGCTGTTTTGCAGTTCGTCCACGAGCAGGGCTTGTTCGAAACCCGGCGGAAGCTCTGCGAGCGAGGCAAAGCGTTGAGCGGCAAACGCCATGATTCCTTCGCTCAGAGCTCTTTTGACCAGAGGTTCACCAGGTCGCCACGCAAAGCGAGGGAGCGCTCGTTCCAATCACCCGAATTCTCGGAAGCTTCCTTGTAGCCCGGCGTCCCGGGGCCCCGATTGAGAATCGCCCGGCGAACGGGGTCGTTGATAAACAGGGTGAGCACCAACGAGCTGTCGCGGGTCGTTCGCAAACTGCCGGCCAGGGCGCGCACGTAATTGAGCGAGCCTGTTTTGGCTCGCAGGACGGCGTTTTCCTGCTGTGTGCGTTTGAGCAAATCGAAGACCGGCGCCAGGTCCGCGCGGCCGAGTGCGGCTCGCAAAAAACTAGCCATTTGTTGAGGGCTCACGAGATTGTCGGTGGTGAGGCCCGAAGAATTTACCAGGCGGAATCCGTCCCAGTTTTGCTCTGGCGCGAGGCCCCGCATCCAGGTGGCCATGCCGGCAGCGGCCTGCGGCATCGCAGGTTTCTCGGTGGTCGTGGCTTGTGCGAGCAGCCCGAAGGTTTCGGCGTAGGCGTTGTCGCTCACCTCCAGCATCCTCCGGAGCAGAGTGGAGAACTCCGGGCCGGAGCGGACAGCGAGCGTTTGAGCCGAGCTTGGCGTAGCGCCGCGCACGGGATCCGGAACGTTCACGCCACGGGCTCGCAGGGCGCGCGCAAAAAGCTCGGCTGCGACCATTCCCGCGTCGCGCATGGGCATTTCGGCCACCTTCACCTCGGCGCCCACGGGTTTATTGACCAGAAGTTTGCGGACGGCGTTGGCGTTGAGTCGCCACAGATCGCCGCTGGCGCGTGGGTCTCGCGTTACCATTTCGCCGTTTTCCGAGGCGTTTTCGTTGCGCACGGTTCGGAACGAGGCGGTCTGGTCGGCCGTCAGCGTTTCGAAATCGTTTTCGGTTTTGCGCACGCGCAAGGCGTAAACGTTCCCCCGCAGTGCAAGCGCGCCCACGCCGGGATTGTCGCTCTCGGTGGGGTCGAAGACCGGGGAGATCAGGGAGCGTCTCTCAAAGCGGGTGTCGTCGAGCACGAAGGTGCGGGGACGAGCGGGCGCGATCTTCGCCGCGTCGTCGGCAAGTTGTTCGAGTCCCGCGGGATCGAGGGCCACGTCGCCGCCGCCTTGGAGATAGAGGCCACCGGCGGAGTCCATCAGAACGCGCGTTTGCGGACGCGAGCCGAGGCCCAAGTGATCGGCGGCGCGTAGAGCCGTGGAAAGCTTGGTAACCGAGGCCGGAATCGAAACACGATCCTCTAAGTTTGAGCGGAGCACGCGGCCGGCACTTTCGTCGATCAGAACAAAACGGACCTGGTCGCTAGGGAAGCCGTTCTTCTCGATGGCTTCGGCTTCGCTCAGGAGGGGAGTGGAAACACTCAGGGGCAACAAGTTGGGCAGGGCATCGTCAGACTCAGCAAAAGCAGGAGTAGACGTGTAAAAAGTTAATAAAATAAATAAGATAGACGGCCTAGTCATGATCAAGGCACCTCAAAACTGAATCCAGGTTCTCAGGCTGTTCTCAGAAACTTCCTGCAGGAATCTTTGGGCCAGGATTCCGTAACCTCCCTCGGAGCGGGGGCGGCGACAGATCTCGGGCTGTAGGCCCGTGTAATCGTTGGCGAAGAAAGTCGGGAAGCGCGGTTGCGGAGACGGGAGGAACTGTTCTTTGGATTCGTAGCTCCTTCCGCAAGAGAAGGTATCCGCCAGATGGAATTCGTAACTGCGCGGGGTCGAAACGGGCGCTCCCTCCGGACAATCTCCCCAATAGCTCTCGGTGAGGGTGACACGGAACTCTTCCACCTCGCCCTTGCTCACCACGGCGGTCACTGCGAGATCGCAGGGCGTGGGCTCGGGCAGGGGCTCCGTCACGTGGGAATAGCGAGCCGAGCGCAGCAGGTAGGTGCCGGGCTCGATGGCCAAAGCCGGCAGAGAAAAGCACCCCACAAGCATCCAGCTACGCATGCCTTCTGGGATAGCAGAGTGGGACCCTCCGAAAACAGACAAAAAGGGCCATTTCAGAGCGAAATCAGGTCCCGAAATCTGAGAACGGCTTGGCGCTGGTCTCGGGACGCGGGCACGTCGAGGTCCAGTCTCAGCAGCCACGGGGCAGGGCCCTCGGCGTCGCTCAGGGTTTGCTCGATCTCCCAGACCTCCCCGCGCGTCTGGATCTTGAACAATGCCGGAGCACGGGCCTTGGGACTCAGGTCGAGCGACGTCTGCTCTTGGAAATAGCGTTCCAGGGTGGCCATGAGCTCGGTGGGGGGCGTGGGCAGGGCGGCAAAGGCCCCTGCGGACTCGAAATCACGGCGGGCCAGCGATCGCATCAGCAGGAAAACGGCGTTTTTGGCGAGCAGGCGCAGAGTGCGGTCGTTAACCGCGGGCTCCGGGGGCGGAGCCTGTGTGGTTTGGGCGGGTTGGTAGCTCGGATTGCGCAGGCGCTCCCACTCGTCGACCAAGCTCGAGTCGGTTGCTCGCAGGATCGCGCCAAAGAAAGCGATGATTTCCTCGATCGACTCGCTCTTGGCGTTCTCGGGGATCGTTTGGATGAGCACCTTGTACACCTGCGAAAGGTACCGCAGGAGCACTCCCTCGGCGCGGGGGAGCTCGTACTCGCGCACGTAGTCGGCAAAGGAGTAGGTGCCCTCGAACATTTCGCGCGCAACCGATTTAGGCCGAATGTTCTCTGAGCCCACCCAAGGGTGCTTCTCGGAGAACTGATTGAACGTGTCGTACGTGAACTCCCGCAGGGGTTTCGGGTGCTCGATTTTTTCGAGGGCTTCCATGCGTTGCTCGTAGTCCACGCCCTCCATGCGCATTTCGGCCATCTTCTCGTCCTTAAGGCGGTCGACTTGCTTGCGCAGAATGAGGTCCGGGTTCTCGAGGATCGCCTCCGTGAGACTCAGCACGTTCAGGGCATGTTCCGGATCCGTCGGATCGAGGAGCGCAAGGGTGTCCACGAGATAGAGAGAGAGGGCGTGGTTCAGCGAGAAATCTTCCTGCAGATCGACATTCAGTTCGATGCGTTTGCGGGCCGTGGACGTGACGGCGAACTCGATGATGTGGCGCTCCACCAGCGAGCGAAAGAGCTCGAAGCCTCGCCGAAAGAGTTTTCTCTTGGCCTGGGGCGATTCGTGCGAGTCCCGAACGATCCGCTGCATGGCTCGGCATCCGTCTTCAAACGGTCGCGCCAGCACGTTGAGCAGCATTCCGTGGGTCAGTTGAAAGCGCGAAGTCAGTGCTTCGGGTTGCGATTCGAGCAGGGTGCGGAAGGTGTGCTCGGACCACGGCACGAAACCCTTCTCGGGAGGTTTTCGTTTGACGAATTTCTTCGCTTTGCCGGGATTGGCCGCGGCTTTTTGATCCATGCGCAGGTTTTCCACCACGTGTTCGGGGGCTTGGACCGCGACAAATCCCCGATCGTCGAAGCCTTTGCGACCGGCTCGACCGCTAATCTGGTGGAAGTCCCGCACCGAAAGGATCGTGGCTTTCTGTCCGTCGTATTTGCAGAGCTTGGTGAAGAGCACCGTGCGGATGGGGATGTTCACGCCTACGCCCAGGGTGTCGGTGCCGCTGATGATCTTGAGAAGTCCGCGCTGCGCCAACTTCTCGACGAGCACGCGGTACTTCGGCAACAGACCCGCGTGGTGCACGCCCACTCCGTGGCGGAGAAAGCGACTGATGTCTTTGCCGTAGGGGCTGTCGAAGCGGGTTTCCTGTAGGGCATCCGCGATCGCGCGCTTTTCGTCTTTAGTGCAGAAATCCACGCTCATCAGGTTCTGGGCTTCTTCTACGCATTCGCGCTGAGTGAAGTTCACCAAATAGATAGGGGCCTTGCCTGCGCCCACGAAGTTCTCGATCGTCTCGTGCAGCGGAATTTCCTGGTACGAGAACTCGAGCGGCACGGGACGGTCGGAGGAGCTTACGACTTTGGTTTCGCGCTTGTTGAGCGCAGTGAGAGATCGTTCAAAGAACGCCGTGTCACCCAGCGTGGCCGACATGAGCAAGAAACGAGTTTGCGGCATTGTGAGCAGCGGAATTTGCCAGGCCACGCCCCGCTCTCGATCCGAATAGTAGTGAAACTCGTCCATGATGACGTCGTTCACGTGGGCGCGTGAGCCCTCGCGCAAGGCTAAGTTCGACAGGATTTCGGCGGTGCAACAAAGAATCGGCGCTTCGGGGTTCACCGATGCGTCTCCGGTGATCATGCCCACTTGGTCGGGGCCGAAGTCTTGGCAAAGCGCGAGGAACTTCTCGTTGACCAGCGCTTTGATGGGGCAGGTGTAATAAGAGCGCTTACCCGTTTTGAGCGAGAGGAAATGCAGGGCTTGCGCAACGAGCGACTTCCCCGAGCCCGTGGGCGTGTTCAGAATCACGTTGGCACCGTCAAAGAGCGCCAGAATGGCCTCCTCTTGGGCGGGGTAGAGCGAAAGTCCCTTGGCCACCGTGAGTTCCAAGAACTCGTCAAGGAGTGCGGATGCGTCGGCGGCCATGCCTCAAGCCTAGCAGCTTAGGGCGCGCGCTTGAACCAAGCGGCAAAACTGCGGCGAGCCTTGCGCGTGGGCAGCACCTCGTGTTCGATCTCGCGACTCAGGAACACCGCCAGGGTGCCGGCACGGGGTTCTACCAAAGTGGGCCCCTCGGACGCGTAGATCCGAAGCTCACCGCCGTCTTCGGGTTGCCAATCTTCATTCAGGTACAGCACCGCCGACACCACGCGAGCGTCGTCGTTCAGAAAAGCGTCATGATGCTTTCGGTAGAAGGTGCCGGGCGCGAAGTGAGCGTAGTGTCCTTCAAGGGAGGCGAGGCCCAGAAAGAGTTCCCGGTTGCAGGCAACGCGAAGTTCTTCGAGCGGCTTCATCAGAAGCTCCTGCGTGGGCGTCAAGGCCAGCGGCTCAAGCCAGTGAATACGATCGCCCCGAACATCGGGCGCGAGTTTGAGTCGATTGCGGTTTCCAACGCCTGCCACAGGAAAGGGATCGGCTTGGTCGAGTTGACTCATCTCTTGCACGAGAGCGCGACAGATATCGAGGGGTAGAAACTGGGTTTGAACGCAATACCCTTTGCGGGCCAGGGCGGCAGGAATCACTCAGTCTCGCTGTTTTCGGGGCTGGGAGTCTTCGGGGAGGCCGCTTCTTTTTCCTTGCTCTGATTCTCTTGCACCTCGGACCATCGCGCGGAAAGCTGCGGCCAACGGTCGTCGGCGGGCTTCAAGCGGCGCGCGGCCTGCAAGGCATCAGAGGCCTCCCGAAGGCGTCCTTCGGCGAGAGCCAGACGGATCGCCGCTGCGTAGTAGTTGGCGCTCACCTTTTTCGCGTCTCGAGCAGTCGAGATGTATTTGTATGCGGTGTCGAAGTCCTTCTCGAGGATCAGCGCGTCGATCAACGGTTCGATGGCGTCCTCTTCGCCGGGTTCCAGGTCCACGATCTTGCGCAGCACTTTGACCCACACCAAGTCGTAGAGCCATTTCTCGGAGCCTCTCTGAGTTTCCAGGCTGCTCACGAGGTTCAAGAGGCTTTTCATCGAGTCCTTGAGCCTGAGGCCCAGCTCCGGATTGGAATCGTAGGCCTCCAGGAAGTCCTGGACGTCTCGGAGCTCGTCGATGCTCGCAATAAACGTTTCCAGGAGCTCCAAGCGTGTTTCCTGGTTCTTGAGGGAGGCCTTGCTTTGGATCGTGGCGAGGAAATCCAGGAGCGCGTTCTTCTTTTCCGCGGAATCTTTCAGCTCGTTCATGAGGCCCATCACGCGCTCGCAGTTGGCTTGGCTTTCTTGCACGAGCCAAAGGTTTCTTGCAGTGGCGAGAGCCAATCCCGTTTGCCCCTTGGCGCGATAGGCATCGAAGAGAAGTTTTTTGCTCTGAAGCCCTTTCGGATATCTCTGTTCGAGGTCCTTGAGAAGCGTGATGGCCTCATCGAGTTTGGGACCGCCCAGGCGCATGTAAACTTCGGCCAGCAGCATGGCCACGGCCAAGTTTGATTTGTCGAGCGCGTAGAACTTCTGAAGTCCCGGCTCGGCTTCCTGGTAGTTTCCGGCTTTGACGAGAGCCCGCAGTTTGCGCAGGGCCTGTACCTGGGCGGGAGGATTTTCGATCCAGCCTCTCGCCTCCTCGATCTTCTGCTTGAAGTCGTTGACGCCGTACGGACGGTTCAAGAAGAAATCCGCGCCCATCTGCGAATAGAGCAGTTGGCGCTCGCTGCGAACGTCGTCGGGCCCTTCGTTCATGATCATGCAAACCACGCAAGGCGAGGCGCCCGAAGTGCGACTGGCCACGGCGTCCAACACGGAAATCGTTTCGTCGCCGTCCGGACATTCGCTCACGATGAGGAACTCCAAGGAGGCCGGCTTGCGAATTTCGTCCAAGAGCTCGGGTAAGGAGATGGGCACGTCCACCTGTTTGAATCCGGTCAAGGCTTGCCGTACCACGCCGCGTTCAGTTTTGTTGGGGAAGCACGCTACGACTCTCATGTTGTTCGTTCGTCAGGATACCGAATCGACGCGCCGTGAAGGGAATTGATTTGCCATTTCTTTGACCTTCATCTGAGTGCGTCGAATTGATAGGGTGCAGCGGTGCCGGAGAGATATTTCAAACAAGTTGCGTTAGACGAGATCCCGCTCAATCGCGATGGCTCGGCGCGGCTCGATCTTTTTGTACATTTGCCGACGGCGAACAACTACGTCATGTACATTGCCAACGGCGACGATTCGGCCCCCGCTCGCCTGGAGAACCTGCGCAAGCAAACGCGGGTGCCCGTGGCGCTCTACATCCTGAGCGCTGAGCCTCCACCTCCCCCTGCACCCGTTGCGGCGGCCGAAGAGGCGGAAGAGGCGGGGGAAGCGCCCCAAGCGAGTCCCTCGGAGCCGAGCTCACCCGAAATCAAGGTGATTCCGGGCGACGTGCCGGCTCCTTTGGCCGGCGAGTTTCTCGATGGCGCTTCGCGTGAAAAACTCACGTACCTCTATCGCGAACTCGGATCGCTCCAGGAGCCGGATGCCGGCGTGATGATCAAGAAAATCGAGTCCATGGCGGACGAGATTCTCAACGCCGCCGCGCCCGAAGTGAAGGATCTCCGCGAGTACATGCTCAAGGGGATGAACAACTTGGCGGCGTCGGACGACACCTCGGCGATCACCAGTCTCGCGATTCTGTTCGCCCTGGGCAACGGCTTCGATTCCAAAACCTCCCACAAGGATTTGGCTTACGCCGTTCTGTTGATGGATTTGGGACTCACCGATTTCTCCCAAGAACAGATCGAGATGTTCTATGCCACTCCCGAGAAGCTCCCCCGCGAGGTGCTGCGAGAAATCAAGTTCCACCCGTCCAAGTCGCATTTGCTCGCGCAGGAGAAGCTCAAGGGCGTCTCCGAGGTCACCCTGCAGTTGATCCTCAATCACCACGAACTCTTCAACGGCAAGGGCTACCCCCGAGGGGTGCGTAGCGATTCACTTTTCCCGCTGGTGCGCGTTTTGGCGCTTGCGGTCGACGTGTTCGAGATTTTGCGCCGTCACCGCCTTCTCGGAACGGCGACCACGATTCCCGAGATCCTCACCGGTTTGCTCGAAGAGAGCGTGGAAGCGCACTTGCGTCGGCACAGTCGCAAGGCCGTCACCATGACCTTGGCCATGTTCAATCCGCCGGCCGCAAACTAGGGGAGTCGGCTCCGCCTCCTCGCGAGGGGTGGTACAATCGGTAGGCGTGAAACTACAGATTACGAACATTCCAAGAAGTCTCAGCGAAGAAGACCTCAAGAAACTCTTTGAGAAGTTTGCGCCGACGGAGTGCGTGCTGGTGCTGGACAAGGACACTGCCAAATCCAAGGGATTCGGCTTCGTCACGATTCCCAACAAAGAGACCGCACTCAAGGCGATCGAGATGTTGCACGAGCGCATGGTCAACGGACAAAAGATCAAGGTGAAAGCCAAGTCCTAACGAGCATCTTGCGCCCCAGGGGCCCCTTCGGTTTTTTCGTCGGGCCAAGGAAGGCGACGACCGAGCACCGGAGCTTGTTCAGGTACAAGTGAGGAGCGGAGGGTTAGCCTGACGCCGGCCGGGCGGAAAAGCGGAAGGGGAAATGGCGGAGACGGTGAGACTCGAACTCACAAGCCATTGCTGGCGGCAGATTTCGAATCTGCTGGATTACCAATTATCCTACGTCTCCAAAGCGACAGACAAAGCACGGGAACCGAACCGAAGACTCCTTAATTCCAAATGCTTGGTCAGCCGTCAAGGCGTGCTAGAGTGAGGGGCCATGATGCAGCCTGATCCGCAGCGCCAATGGTTCGTCTATTTCCGCGAAAAGGAAATGGGACCTCTCTCAGAAACCGAAGTTTCCGCCAAGCTCAAGGCCGGCGAGTTGGATGCTTCCGCCTACCTCTTTACCGAAGGCATGACGGACTGGACGCCCCTGGACGAGTTGAACGTTTTCCATGCAGGTGCCGCTTCCCGGGCCCCGTCACCGCTTGCGACCCCGGCCGCCAATCCGACGGTGGCCTCGGCCTCGCAAAAGGCTTCGGTCGCTTCGACCACCGAAAAACTGAGCGAGAAAAAAACGGAAAAGTTGGGCGACAAGTCCAAGACCGAAGAGGCTCGCAAGGCCTCTGAGCCCACGATCATCCCGTCCGCAGCCAAGTCCGAGGCGGCCCCGGCCCCCAAACAGCCCCGAAGCAAGTCGCGGCCTCTGCTTGTCGCCGGCCTTGCGGCGGCACTCGTGGCCTCGGGCATCTACTATTGGATAGACCAGATGCCCCCGTCGCCTCCGCCCGCTCCGCCCAAACCCGTGGTTGCGGCCCCGCCCCCTCCGCCCCCTGCGCCCGAAGCCTACGATTGGTCCGAACTTTTGCTCGCCCGCAAATCGCGCGATTTGAAGGATGGCGCTTTCCGAATCGGAAAGAAAAACATCGGCGACGCTTATCCGATCGTGCCGGGCGCGATCTCCCCCCTGCTCGAAACGAAATCCATCTGGGTGATGATCTATCCCGACAACACCAAGAACTTGCTGCCCGTGATGAAGGTCTGGACTTTCCACGTGCCCGTGGTGGACGGGCTCTTCGCGGTGGGTCCCTTGCACCTCGAGGGCGAGCCCTTGCCTCCTGGCACGTACCACGTGCTGGCCGCCTACGACGGTAAAGACATCGCCAAGGGAGTCGGGTTTGAGCACGGAACCTGGCCCACCCCCGAAAAGCTCGTCGAGATCCAAGCCAAGCTGCAGCAAGAGCGCGGTCTTTTCGCGCAAAAAGAAAAGTCGACGCTCGAGAGTCGGATGCAAGATATCGGAGCCGCCCTCCAACAGCTGCAGACGCTCGGCCCCAAGGCAAACCTGGGGCCGAGGGGGCGCAAAGACTGGACCGCTTCGGCCGGCGAATGGGACGGCAACTTCCGCTCTCGTATGGCAGAGCAGCGCGAAGTGTTGATGGGTCCCATGTTCTATCCAGGAATCCAATCTAAGCTCTACGACTTCATGACCGACGTCTCCAAGCTCTACCAAGCCATGGACGAGGTCTCAGCCAAGGGCTTGAAGGCTTTCGCCGCCAAGGACAAAAAAGGGCTCGGCGGACGCTGGGTCGACGTGCGAAAACGCCAAGAGAACCTCGCCGGAAAGATTCGCGTACTGGGCGAAGCCACCGAACAGCCGCTCAAGATCGACGAAGAAGCGCTCAAGCGTCAGCTCCTCGAGCTGAGCCTTTCGAACCAAGGAGATTCCTAGCGATGGCCAAGAAAAAAGAAGAGACTCCGTCGGAGCCGCGCGAAGTCGAGACCTCTGTGATCGTGGTGGGCTCGGGCCCGGCCGGTTTGGCTGCGGCCGAAAAACTCGCCTCCGAGGGAACCGCCTTCGTGGTGCTCGAAACCTCCGAGCGAAGCGGGGGTGCGGCCGCCTCGGGCCTGCATCTTCGCGATGGCCAAGCCATCGAGGGCGAAGCTCCCGGAGAGAGTTTCGGCGCAGCCCTGGTGCGTTGGGACCGTCGTTGGGTGTCTGCCTCCGAGACGGAATGGTCTAGCAAGGACTGGGCATTCCGCGCTCCGCAGTGGGCTTCTTATCTGAACGGCCCCAAGACCACGTGGACCGCGGTCTCGCCGTCCGAGCGGGTGGCGGCCGCGCTCCGTTTCCGCAGCCCCGTCAACACGATCGGGCGCCAGGCCGATGGCCAATGGGCATTGGAAACTCCGAAGACGACCTATCGCGCGCCCCGCGTGGTGTGGGCCGCGGGCCTGACCGCTTTTCAGAACGCTTTCGGAAAGATCGAATCGCAGCGATACCTCGGCGGCAACGACCTCTACACCCCTAATGCCGCGGATTACCGGGGCGGCGTGGGGCTGGACCTTGTGCTCAAGCGTTTGCCCACCTTCGAAGAAGGCTTCGATGCCACGCGTGTCTTTGCTTTGCCCGTGCGCCACGGCGGACTGCTCTATCTGACGATAGGAATCGTGCGCGTGTCGGCCAACGAGATTCGCACTCTCACGCATCTTCCGGTGGAGATCTTGGGCGACGCCAAAGAACTTTCTTCGTTCCAGAAGTCGATCCGCCGGACGCTCAAGATGATTACGGTGGACGGCGAGGGCGACGCCTTCGCCGGTGCTCAGGAACGCTGGGTGGTGAGTCCTCGGGTGGGCGGCCACGAGCGCGGCACGGCTTGGCTCTTCGGCGAACCCAGTGAGGGGCTCGAGTTCACGGGGGACGAAAGCCAGGCACACCGTACGCGCTTTGCGAGCGCCGCCTCCGCCCCGGAGACGGAAGCAGATGGCCCTCAGCCTGACATCTCTGCTTGAAGTCCTGACCGGACGCCTGGATCGCCCGGCCCCGCCCGTGCCCCGGCTTTTGCCGGAGGCGGCCGAGTCGGGCAAGGCCCTGAGCTTTGACGGAACCCCCATCTATTGGGAGCGTCATGGCCCTTCGCCATCCGAGAGCGACAAGACGCCCATTCTTTTTTGTTATGGCCTCGTGTGCAGCATGAGCCAGTGGCGCGAACAAGTGGCGCGTTATTCGCCAGACCGCAGCTGTCTCCTCTTTGACTACCGCGGGCATCATGAGAGCGGAGTCCCCGCTGATCGTCGGTTGATGAATCTCTCCGCGCTCGCTCGAGATGCGCGTGCGGCCTTGAGAGCGTCGGGCGTCAAAGGTCCCGTGCACGTTTGGGGACATAGCCTCGGCTGCAACGTGGCGCTGGAGCTGGCCGCGGCCGACGCCGCCGCGGTTCGAACGCTGACGCTTCTCTGTGGCACGGTGAAGAGCCCCTTCCACAACATGTTCGGCACCGATCTTCTGAGCAAGATCGCCGATCCGCTCTTGGGTCTCTATGCCGGCAACGAGATCTACTATCGACTGGCCTGGAAGCTCTGCATGCAGAAACCCGAGATGGTGGCGCTGGTGGCGAGGATGGCGGGTTTCAACGCCGACGCCTCGACGGCCGAGGACATCGAAACCTACGCACAGGCGGTGGTGGGAACCGCTCCGGACACTTTTTTCTCTCTGCTGGCCGAACTGACGCGCGGGACGACGGCGCCGCTTCTTCCTAAAATCAAAACGCCCGCTTTCGTGATCGCCGGCGCGCGCGACCACGTGACGCCGCCGTCCGAGCAAAAAGACCTGGCGTCCAGGTTGCCGGATGCCGGCTACTTCGAGGTGCCTCTGGGGTCTCACAACGTGCAGCTCGACTTCGGCGAGTACGTTAGTCTGAAGGCCGAAGAGTACTGGCGCGGCCGTGGCCTCGATTCCTAAAAGCCACGATGCTACGTTGAAGACCACGATGAAACGCAGTCTTTCGGGCATCAAGTCGACGGGGAGTCCCCATCTCGGCAACTACTTGGGGATGATCCGGCCCGCGATCGACCTGCAGCAAACGCACGAAACATTTTATTTCATCGCCAATCTTCATGCGCTCACGAGCGTGCGCGATGCCGAGGCGAACCGCCGCGACACCTTTGAGATTGCCGCTCTCTTTTTGGCCTGCGGTTTTGATCCTGCCAAGGGCGCGCTCTTTCGACAGTCCGATGTGCCCGAACACACGGAGCTCATGTGGTTGTTGTCCTGTGCCGTTCCCCTGGGAGACCTCTTCCGCGCCCATGCCTACAAGGCGGCCAAGGACAAGGGCGAGGAGGGCGCGCTCAACGCCGGCGTGTTTCTTTATCCGGTCCTCATGGCCGCCGATATCCTCCTCTACGACTCCGATATCGTGCCCGTGGGCAAAGACCAGCTTCAGCACTTGGAGATGACTCGCGAACTCGCACGTCGCTTCAATTTCCACTTCGGCGCCACCTTTAAGGAACCCAAAGAACTCATCAAGGAAGACGTTGCCGTGGTGCCGGGCATCGACGGACGCAAGATGTCCAAGAGTTATGGCAACGGCATCGAACCTTTCCGCCCCGCCAAGGAAGTCAAGAAGCAGGTGATGTCGATCGTGACCGACTCGAAGGGTCTTGAGGACAAGAAAGATCCCGACACTTGCCACATTTTCTCACTCTATAAGCTGTTCGCGAATTCGGCGGAAAGAGACGAGACGGCGGCCAAGTACCGCGCGGGCGGATACGGTTACGGCCACGCGAAACTCGCTCTCCTCGAAAAGATCGAAGCTCACTTCGGCGCGTCCCGCCGCAAGTACGAAGAGCTGCTTAAGAACCCGGCCGAAGTCGAAGCCGCTCTTCAGGCCGGCGCTCGAAGAGCTCGCTCGGTCGCGACCCCGGTGCTCGCCCGCGCCAGAAAGAATTGCGGTCTCTCATGAATCTCCGCCTTCCGCGACGCATGCCCAAGATTCTCGAGAAAATCGACAAAAGCGTTCCGCAGGAACCTCTCTTTTCGGCTCCGTGGCGCGCGGTCGTCTTGGGTGTCAGTTCTGGTCTCGGCTTGGGCTACCTGCCCATCGCGCCCGGCACCTGGGGTTCGCTGCTGGGGGTCCCGGTGGGGCTATGGCTCCTGCAGTTGCCGGGAGAGATCGCGCTCGCGGTCAGCGTCCTCATGTTCGTTGTTTTTTCGGTGCTCGCCGACCGCGCCTGTCGTCACTGGGGCAACATGGATGAACCGCGCGTGGTGAGCGACGAAGTGCTGGGTCAGGCCCTCTCCCTTTACGGTCTCCGCAGTCTCGTCGATCCCGCCACGGGTTTGCCGCCGTTCGTGTGGATCGTTGCTGCGTTCTTGCTCTTCCGTGTCTTCGACATCGTGAAACCGTATCCCGCTCGAACCTTCGACCGCGTCAAGAGTGGTTGGGGCGTGGTCATGGACGACGTGGCGGCCGGTCTTTACGTGGGTTTGTTTTTGTTGGGCGTTTCGCGCATCGCTAAAAACTGGCTCGTTTAGCCGCGGGTTTCTCTGTTCCCAAGCTGCCGCGCACGGCGTCATGATCCCCGCGGGCACGGTCCTCGCTAGGGCAGGCGTTATACGCGCTGCTCGCGGGGCGCATCATGCTTTCCGGAATTCGCTTGAAGTTTCGCTCACCCGAAACTTGATTGGTTTTCGTTCCGGGGGGAATTTTCTTTTGCCATACACTTGTATGGTATGAGGGCTTGAGTTACCTTGACTAAAGGTAACAGCAAAAGTGGGAGCGGGTGCTCCCATCAAACACGGAGGATCTCTCATCATGGCTCTGAATAACGAAAAACAAAAGGCCCTGGAACTGGCTCTCGGCGCAATCGAGAAGCAATTCGGCAAGGGTGCGATCATGAAGCTGGGCGCCTCGGGCGCTCTCTCCACCCACGAAGGCGTGCAAGTCGTTTCGACCGGCTCGCTGGGCGTGGACATCGGCCTCGGCATCGGTGGCTTGCCGAAGGGCCGGATTATCGAAATCTACGGACCGGAATCTTCGGGCAAAACGACCCTCTCCCTGCAGGCCGCAGCCGAGTGTCAAAAAGCTGGCGGCACGGTCGCCTTCGTCGACGCCGAACACGCGCTCGACGTGAACTACGCCCGTAAACTCGGCGTCAAGATCGAAGACGTTTTGATCTCCCAGCCCGACACCGGTGAACAAGCCCTCGAGATCACGGACATGCTCGTGCGCTCGGGTTCGATCGACATGATCATCATCGACTCCGTGGCGGCCCTCGTGCCCCGCGCGGAAATCGAAGGCGAAATGGGCGATTCCCACGTGGGTCTCCAGGCTCGCCTCATGAGCCAAGCGCTGCGCAAACTGACGGGTTCGATCAACCGCTCCAACACGATGGTGGTCTTCATCAACCAACTTCGTATGAAGATCGGCGTCATGTTCGGCAACCCGGAAACGACGACCGGCGGTAACGCCCTCAAGTTCTACGCTTCGGTTCGTCTCGACATTCGTCGCATCTCGCCGATCAAAGAAGGCGAAGAAGTCATCGGCTCGCGCGTGCGCGTGAAGGTGGTCAAGAACAAGATGGCGGCTCCCTTCCGCCAAGCCGAGTTCGACATGATGCACGGCCAAGGCGTGAACCGCCTCGGCGAAGTCGTCGACATCGCTTCCGAGAACAACATCATCGAAAAATCCGGCTCGTGGTACTCCTACAAGGGTGAACGCATCGGCCAAGGTCGCGACAACTCGGTTGCTTTCCTGCAGCAGAATCCCGACCTCGATCGTCAAATCACGAACGAGATCTTCGAGAAGTTCGGCATCAAGGGTCGCCCGGCTCCGGTGACGACCGAAGCGAAGACCGCGGACAAGGCCGCCACCACGACGGCGACCGTGTCGACGACGGCGAAGGCCGCGGCGGAAGCCGCAGCTCGCGCCACCACCACGGCGGCTAACGACGCGAAAGCGGCTGCCGCCAAGAAGCCTTCGGCGAACGCCTAAGTCTTCATCGGCTCTTAGTCCTTTCGTTGAGCCCGCAGCGGAATCTCTTCCTTCGGGAAGAAAGGCCATGCGGGCTTTCTTATGTCTAAAAACAGCTCACGGGAGGTCCCTATGAACTTCGTTTTGCGTTTTTTCCGGATTCAATCCCAAACCTCTGCCGATTTTCTCAACCCGATCGAACTCAATATCGGAACCGGGTTCATGCTCAAAAAGCTTCGCGAACGTAAGAAGGTGGCGAGCGCACCGCTCGGCACCGTCCAACGCTTGGAAGGGCGCCGAGCGTCCTGAATTAGCTACTTTTTAGGTGCGGGTACCGGTGCTGGGTTTTGCGAACTCAGCTCCGGCATCAATTTGGAAAAGAGGTAGCTGTACTCTAGCGCTACTCGTTCCACGCGTTGCTCCAAATTTGCAGCGGCGCTGTGTCCGCCTTCGATTTTCTCAAAATAGATCACCGGATAGCCCATTGCCTCCATTCGCGCGGCGGTTTTGCGCGCATGGCCCGGGTGAACGCGATCATCGGCCGTCGAGGTCATAAAAAAGACCTCGGGGTATTTCACGCCCGGCTTGATGTTGTGGAAGGGCGAGTATCCCGCCAGCACCGGGCGCATCGCGGGGTCGTCCGGATTGCCGTACTCGCCCGTCCAGCTGTGGCCGGCGAGAAGCTTGTGGAAGCGCAGCATGTCGAGGAGCGGCACTTGGCAGAGCACGGCATGGAAGAGCTCGGGATGTTGCGTGAATTGTACGCCCATCAGGAGGCCCCCATTGGAGCCCCCTTGAATTCCGAGCTTCTCGGACGAGGTGATCTTCTTGGCGATGAGATCCTTGGCCACCGCGGCAAAGTCGTCGAAGGCCTTTTGCCGATTTTCTTTGAGCGCCGCGCGGTGCCAGCGAGGGCCGTATTCGCCGCCGCCGCGGATGTTGGCCAGCACGTAAACGCCGCCACGCTCGAGCCACGCTTTGCCGGCGGTGCTGAGATAGCGGGGGTCTTGGGAAACCTCGAAGCCGCCGTACGCGTAGAGCAGTGTGGGTGCCGGCTCGGCCTTATGGCCCTTGGCGTAAACCAGGAAGTAGGGAATCCGCTCGCCATCGGTGCTGGTGGCGAACTCCTGCCGTACTTCAAAGGGCTTCGGGTTGAAGCGATCGGGAATGCTCTTGAGCCGTGCGGGCTTAGCCTCGCCTTCGCCCATATAGAGTCCCGACGGCACCAGAAAGCTCTCGAAATTCGCGAGGTACTTGTCCGTAAAGCGGTTGCCCGAAGTGAGCGAGACGGCGCCGTGATCGGGGAAAGGCAGCGTACGGGTTTTCCATTCTCCGTTTTTTGCGCGACGCGAGACGAGGAGACGGCCCTTTACGTCCTCCACCGTTTGCAGATAGAGCCAGCTCTTGCCGCCGCGCACGCTTTGGATCGATCCGCGCGAACCCGGGTTAAACACTAGCTCCGCTTGCGAAACGGCGGCGTGCACGTCGCCTTCGCCGTGACTTTGCACGGGCACCGCGACGAGCGCGCCCTGCGGAAACACCAGCCGGTCCGGTTGCCAGGGTGTGCGCAATTGGAAGAGCAAGTGGCCATCGAAAGCCCCCATGAGCGAAGCGTCCTTGGGGACGTTCACGGGCACGAGTTTGCCGCGGTGAAAAATCGAAATTTCTTCCTCAAAGAAACTCGGCGCACGCGTGACGAGGCTCAGGTCGCCGCCGCCATCCGGATTGCGGAAACCTTCGAGCGTGTAAGCGCCGACGGCGACGTCATCGAGGGACCCTTCAAAGACGAGCGTGGCGGCCGAGAGGGGCGTGCCGCGTTTCCAGAGTTTCACGATCCGCGGGTAGCCCGAATTGGTGAGCGAGCCGGCGCCGAAATCCGTGCCGACAAACGTGGTGTCGCGATCCACCCAGGACACGTTGGATTTAGCCTCGGGCAGGATGAAGCCGTCGCCAACGAAGGATTTCGAAGAGGTGTCGAACTCGCGCACAACCGAGGCGTCTCCGCCCCCGCGTGAGAGCGTGATGAGGCAACGTGCGTACTCAGGGGCTAGGCAATCGGCCCCCTTCCAAACCCAGTTTTCACTTTCGGCGGTCGCAAGCGCATCCAGGTCTAGGACGGACTCCCAAGGGATCTCCGCCTTGGAGTAGTCTGCAAGCCTGGTCCGCCTCCAAATTCCACGCACGTGCCGGTCGTCTTGCCAAAAGTTGTACAGCCACTCGCCCATAAGGGAGGGATACGGGATGCGATCCTTCGCGAGAAGGATGGTGCGTAACTCAGACTCCACTTGAGCAAAGAGGGGATGGGCCTTGAGCCGAGCTAGCGATTTCTCGTTGTGGGCTCGCACCCATTCGAGGGCTCGCGCTCCACGCACGTCCTCCAACCACTCGTACGCTTCTGGGGGCGAGTCCGGCGTGAAGGGCTGGGCGGGAGCGGAAGGCGTGGTTGAACAGGCGGCCATAAGTACTCCGGCGAAAAGAAGGGACCGAGAGGGGTTCATCCCCTTAGGCTATCCGTATCTATTCGAAATCGTAGAGGTTTATTGCGTCATACGTTTGGCGCGAGAACTTTCAGGTGAAGAGCTCCCAGTGCCGAAGAGCGTGACACCAAAGGGGGCTTTCGGTGTCCATTAGGGTTCCAGAGGAATTGATTCGCCTGGAGATCGGGGACGTCCCGCGCTCGGACTCTGGCGCCGTTGGGATCGATCTTTGGATTAGGCTTTCCTCGCTGGACCGTTACGTTCGGTGGATGGTTGCGGGCGACTTCCTTTCCGACGAAAAGATCCGGGCCCTGAGCCGGCACACCGATTCCGGCGTCTACGTGGATGGGAGTCTCCTCAAGCGAGAAGCACCTTCCGAGCCCTCGGAGCCGCCGGAGCCAGCAGAGTCGCGGGAGCCAGTAGAGTCGCGGGAGCTTCCCTCCGTAATGGCCGAGGGCCCGTCTTTACGGCTTTCGTCCGAATCTCTAGAGATCGCTAGAGAGAGCGCTGGGTCCGAGGAATCCGGTGAGGACTTTTCGGGGACTCGGGTTCGACTCTCGGGACCTAAGGCCGAGGAGTTCTCCTCCACCATCCGGCACCTGAGCTCCCATCAAGCGGAATTTTTGCGAGAGTCCATTCGGGATCGCCTCCTCGGCATCTACGGCCGGCTTCTCGATCCGAAGGTTTCCCACGAAGCCAACGTGGAGGCGCTCGGTCAGGTGAGTGCCGACCTCCTGGAGACCATTGCGCCCGATATCTCTGGACTTATGCTTCGCCTCAAGCAGAACGCCAAGTATCTGCACATCATGAACGACACCGCGGCGATCGCGGCCGTGGTCGTTCTTTTTGCGGCTGCGGACGGACAAACCTCACGACAGGTGTTCAAGGAACTGACTTATGCCACAATTCTGATGGATCTCACGTTGTCGGATGTGTCTCGCGCCGACCTGGATCTCTTTCTTCTCAACAAACAGTCCGAGCTCAAGCCTGAAGTCTTGGAAACGATTCTTAAGCATCCCATGAACAGTCACGAACTCCTCAACCGCCGCGGAGGGAAAACCAGTGACCTTGTCGGGCAACTTGTTTTGGGCCATCACGAGCTTTACTCGGGAAAAGGGTATCCGCGAAAAGTGCGCAGCGACAACTTGGCGCCACTGGTGCGACTCCTCAGCATGGCCGTCGATTCCATTGAGATCATGAAGCGGAGTCACCTGTTAGGCAACGTTTTGAGCCTGGAGCAGGCCGTTGAGGAGCTTTTGGAACCCCAAACCTTGCCTCATTTGCGACGACATTCGAAGCGCCTCGTGACAAGCACTTTGGATTTTCTAAGACGCGACGATCTTGAGAACATGGACCTTAGCAAAAAGGAACGAGGTGTCAGATGACCCAACTTACGCAACCCGCGTTTCGCCCTCGGATTCTCTTCGTGGACGACGAGTCGAGCCTCCGGGAAGTGCTCGTCGAGCTGGTGGTCGAAGCTCTTCCGAGCGCGGAGATATTCCAGGCTCGCGACGGGCGCGAGGCTCTGGATCAAATCCAAAAGACGCGCTTCGACTTGGTCGTGAGCGACGTCCGGATGCCACGAATGGGAGGGGTCGAACTGCTCGATGCCTCGAGGGGGATTCAACCCGATCTTGCGTTTATCTTCATGAGCGCCTTTGGGGATGGACCTCTCATTAAGCGCGCCTTGGAGCTGGGAGTTGCGAGTTTTATAGATAAGCCCTTCAAGTCCGAAACGGCTCTCGCGACGATACTGACCCATCTCGAAGTGGGGATCAAACGTCGGCGTATTTTCGAGCTGCTGGTCGAGATGAGCGAGAGTGGCACCGGCGTCGCACAGGAGAAAGCCTTGGAAGCCGTGCGCCAGTTGCGGGAACTCAGTTTTCTCCTTTCCGTTGAAATCAATCGAGGCACGAAGCCCTGAACAGGGACGGGTTCCGTCATACGTTTGGCGCCGGTTGGGCTCAGGCCGGATCAGGCATCTGCCGATGAGCTAGGAATAAGGGGGACCCTCGATGTCCGATGGCAAGCTGTTCCAACTCTCCGATGCGCGCAAAGAAAAGCAGGAACACCTGAAGCGCGAATACGAACGGGTTCTCTTTCGTCATATCCTCGGCTGCTACACCGTGCTCGAAAAGCTCGGTTTGAAATCGGTCGAAATGATCGACATCTCCAAGGCTGGCTGCAGTTTCCGGATGCCCGTGGAAGACGGTGCCTTCACGGCCGGCGAAGAGTTCGATTTCCGCTTCTACTTCTCAAACAAGACTTACGTTCCCGCTCGCATCACGGTTCGGCGCGTGCAGGAAGTCGTGGAGGGCGGCTACCGCTTTTACCAATACGGCTGCACCTTCGACACGGCGCTGTCGTCGCACGAAGCCCTCGAGAAATTCGTGGACTTCATCAATTCTTACGGCCTTTGCGCCAAAGAAGACAAAGGCGATAAGCAGGTCTGGTTCCTGTAGGAATTACTGCGGCAATTCGCCGGAGATCTGGCAGCTCGCGAGATCCAGGAAAATCTTCTCGTAGACCGGTACCTTAATCGCGCAATCGTCCTCGGTGCCCGGACAGCCGCTCGTCCATTCGGCGCGTTCGTAGCGTCCGCTTCCCTCGTGCCTGTCGATGTTAAGTTTGCTGGTGCGCTCGCGCACTTGCAGTTGCTTTTCGTCGTTGGCTTTGACGTTCTTGGGATCCAGCTCAAAGCTCACGATGGCGTTGCGAATCTCGGCCACGGAAACGGCATAGAGGGTGAGGTTCGGGGCGCGGCCCGGCTCACCGGCTTCCACGGTCAGTTCGGCCCGCTTGTAGAGCGCGTTGTCGGTGACGAGGCAATGGCCGGTCATATCAACAGCCACGGCATTGAGAGACAAGGCGGCCAGCAGGCCAAGGCTCAGGTGGGGGAGGCAACGGAAACTGCGCATCGGGGGAATATAACGACCGCCTTCTCTGGGCGGAACCGCTTTCTACTGACAACAATCGGCACTTTTTGTCAGACGGAACGCCCTGTTTCGGATTTTCGCCAATATCTCGGCGAGCTCGGCGGAGGGCCCGGAGCCCCCTCCCGAAATGGGATTTCGCGCTGAAATCGGTCCTTTAGGGCGCCTCTTTGCTTGCCAATCGGGATCTGTGCGGCCATAACCCCCCGCAATGTCATTCCCGCTCGATAAAATCCGTAACGTCGCCATCATCGCCCACGTTGACCATGGGAAAACCACCCTCGTCGACGGCCTCCTCAAACAGGCCGGCACTTTCCGAAGCAACGAGGCGGTCACCGATCGCGTCATGGACTCCGGCGATTTGGAACGCGAGCGCGGCATCACGATCACGGCCAAGAACACGGCCGTGCTCTACAAAGATTTCAAGATCAACATCGTCGATACCCCGGGCCACGCCGACTTCGGCGGCGAAGTGGAACGGATTCTCTCCATGGTCGACGGCGCTTGCTTGCTGGTGGACGCGGCCGAAGGCCCGCTCCCGCAAACTCGCTTCGTGCTCAAGAAGGCCATGGCCCGCGGCCTGAAAGTCATGATCGTCATCAACAAGGTCGACCGCGGCGACGCGCGCGCCCAAGTGGTGCTCAACGAAATCTACGACTTGTTCATCGACCTCGGCGCCAACGACGAGCAGATCGACTTCCCGGTGGTTTACGCCGTGGCTCGCGAAGGCCGCGCCGCCCTCAAGCTGGAAGACACCTTCACCTCGACCACCCTCGAGCCCCTCTTCGAGGAAATCATCCGCTTCATGCCCAAGCCCCGCGTTCAGCCCGAAGGCAAGCTGCAGATGATCATCGCGAACCTGGGCTACTCGGATTATCTCGGTCGCCTCGCGATCGGCCGTATCGTGTCGGGCCGCCTCAAGGTGGGCGAAATGGCCTCGCTCATCGGCGAGAACGACAAGGGCGAAAAAACCTCGAAGCCCTTCAAAGTGCAGTCGCTCTTCACCTACCAGGGCCTGCGCCAAGTCCCCGCGGACGAAGTGAGCTGCGGCGACATCGCCGTGCTGGCCGGCATCGAAGACTTGAAGCTGGGCGACTCTGTCGTCGGAGTGGCCGACCCGCAAAAGATTGCCCTGGCCGATCGCTGGGATCCCATTTCTCTCTGCCTTCCTCGCCCCAACATCGACGAGCCCACAATGAGCGTGGAGTTCAACGTGAACTCGTCGCCTTTTGCGGGTCGCGAAGGCGAGCACGTCACCTCGCGCAAAGTCCGCGATCGCCTTCTGAAAGAAGTCCTCACGAACGTCGCGCTGCGTTTCCAGGAAACCGACTCTCCCGACCGTTTCATCATGATGGGTCGGGGCGAATTCCAGATGGCGATCTTGGCAGAACAAATGCGCCGTGAGGGCTACGAGTTCGCGCTCGGCCAACCCCGCATCCTGTTCAAGCAAGACGAGAACGGCAAGAAGACCGAGCCCATGGAACTCGCGATCCTCGACATCCCGGAATTCGCGCAAGGCACCGTCACGCAAATGTTCCAGATCCGCAAAGGCATGTTGCAAAACATCCAGTCGCGCGACGCCGGTCGCGTGCGGATCGAAATGCTCATCCCCACGCGCGGCCTGATCGGCCTGCGTTCCCGCTTCCTCACGGAAACGCGCGGCGAAGGTCTCTTCAACCTGCAATCCGCCGGTTACGAGCCGTTCAAAGGTGATATCCCCAACCGTCAGCTGGGCGCGCTCGTGTGCGACCGCACCGGCATGGCCACCGCGTACTCGCTGGAAAGCCTCCAGGCCCGCGGCGTCCTCTTCGTGGGCCACGGCGCCGACGTTTACGAGGGCATGGTCATCGGCGAAAACGCCAAGGAAACCGATCTTTGGGTGAACCCCACCAAAGCCAAGCAGCTGACCAACTTCCGGACCGTGAACAAGGACGACGCGATCGTCCTCGTGCCGCCGCGTCCGGCCACGCTCGAGCGCGGCATCGAATGGATCGCCGAAGACGAACTGCTGGAAGTCACTCCGAAGAACTTGCGTTTCCGCAAAAAGATCTTGGCCAAGAACGCCCAGCCCAAGAACAAGGCTCAGAGCGAGTAAACCAGCCGTAGCGGCCCTTTCGGGGGCCGAATTTTCTGGTTGGAGCGCCGGGATTTCTGGATTTCTCGGTGGGGCGGGTGGTAGACCCGAGCCATGATGAAAATGGCGAGTTTCTTGACGGCCCTCTCTCTGACCGCGGGACCTGCTTTCGCGAGCACGTCCGCCTCATACCCCCAAAAGCTTGCGGAACTTCGACAGGTTATCAGAGTCGATTTCGGTCACGACCTCTCGGAATTCCAAAAGGCCGAGGGCGTGGAAAAGCTTTACGCGCTGTACAGCGACGTGAACGCTCGTCCCTCCTTTGGTGAAACGGGCCTCATCCAGCGGGTTATCATCCAAAGCTGGTCCCGGAGCATCCCTGCGACCGACCCGCTTCTAAGCGCTCGCACGGCTCTCCGCGACGGCGCGATCTTTTTCCCTATCCAATCGGAAACGGCGCGAGTCGTGTTCGCGCGGTTGGCCCTGGAGCGTGACGTTCTCCGCCGCATGGCCGTGGTCACGGCCGACATCCAAGCGCGTCTGCCGAAGGTCACGTTCGAGCGTACGGGCGACATCTCGTGGAAAACCACGGCATCCAATCAGAGTTACCTGGCGGCTCTCGAGGCCTTCCAAAGCGCGCTCGCCAGTCACGGCACCGCGGCTTTCCGTCCGTATTCCGAAGTGACCTTTGAAGACCGCATGGAGTCGTTCGCCTCGACGGGTTTCGACACCTACCAGCTCTCCTACAACGATCCCACCCATCGCGGCCTGCGCATTCAGGTAGCCCGTCTTTTCGGCATGGAAGAGTCGTTGATGTTTAGTCCTGAGGTGGCCAACGGCCTGGTACGTTTGCTTTCCCTAGGCTTTGACGACTATTCGCACTCTTCCTTTAATGGGGTGGGCAGCAATCCCGTGGAGTACCTCAAGCTGTCGATCGGCTCGCTCAACAGCTACCTGACTCCGGAGAACACAAGCTTCCTGAAGTCCAAGGGAGTGACGGGCTTTCGTACGATCGAGAATCCGGAGCACGCCTCGGAGCTTTTCACGGATGGCGTGCTCAAGGTGGGCGTCACCGAGGAAAGCATTCGGCAAGTCGTCGACCTTCTTTTCGGCAACTGATTTCGTCCGTCATTGACCAAGTTCTAGACAGGGCTCTCCGTGGGACGTCCCCGGAGGGTCCTTTTCCGTTTTGCGGACACTCAAGTTACTGAACTTATAGGGTCCCCTCTCTCCCTCCGCCGGTCGCTGGCTTGCTCTCTTAGGAGCCACGGAGGATTGGTTGATGAGTGGAAAGGTAGTTTCTCTCGATTTGAAGCGGCAGCAAAAGGTGGAATCAGACGTGTACGTGCGGTGGGAGAAATTCTACGCCGATCAGAGCCACGAAGATCTCCTGGAAGCGCTCGTGTACGAGCACGAACACGATTTCCCACTGCGCCGCAGTTCCGAGTCCATGGACCAACTGCGCCACAAAGCGCTGGTGAACGTGCTCACGCACCGCGCGCAGACGGAGTTTCTGCGGAGCTTTCTGGAAGAAATCAAGAATCAGCAGCACAACTAAACAAATTTAGATTTGTCCCCAAACACGATACCCGTAGAGGATAACCAAAATGAAAAACTTTCTCCTTGTTGCCGTGACTTCCCTCGCGAGCCTCAGCGCCCACGCGGGATTCACCCATTTGACCTGCAGCACCTATCGCATCAGCAAAGATACGAACAAAAACGTGCAGACGTTCTCCGTGAGCGAGGATATGAAGCTCAACGTCAACGGCGTTGAGTTGACCGAAGCCGAATGGGTTGACGGAAGTTTGATGGGCCTGTCACTCAAGACTCCCGTCACGGCCACCTACAAGTCCAAAGATGGCAAAGGGGACTACCTCGTCCGCATCAACGCCCTATCGAAGATCACCTCGGTCGATGGACGTGCTTCCATTGGTCGTGGTCACGACGTGACCGTGTACAAGGTTCGGGCCTTCGTTTCGCGCAACAACAAGACCCACGAGTTCTTGGGCACCTGCACCGAAGAGAACATGAGCTCTTGCGGCGGCGCGTGCGGAGACGAAAGCGATCAGCGCGACGAACTCTAATGGGCTCCGGTTCTGCGAGCGGCGAGTTTTGGTTTCCGGGCTCGCCGCTCGTCGGCCCGTTTGAGTGTGCGGTGCTTTAAAGAACGAATTAAAGAGCGAAGTCGTTGGACCACAGTTTGGAGAGAAATTCTTTCCACGGGTAGATTGTGATGCCATCGATCACCCTGAGCTTGGGGTCGAGCGAGACTACGCAGTAGTTTTTGACGAGTTTTTCTTCTCGCAGGGCCTTGAGGCCCTTGAGGTGTTTCGGCTGGACGGATTTCGTCCCCTTGATCTCCACGGCCAGCTCTTGCCCCACAATCATATCGACTTCTTGTTTATTGACACTGCGCCAATAGCAGAGCTCGGCGTCGCTTCGGCGGTAGGCAAGATAGGCTCGAAGTTCTTGAAACAAAAAATGCTCAAAAGCCTTCCCGAAGACTTCGCTGCCCTTTTGTACCTGGCCACGTTTTGCAAGGTGCCCGGTGACGCCGACGTCAAAGAGAAAAAATTTCGCTCGAGTGATCGCCTTGCGTGTTTTGGTCTTCGTAAATGCCGGCACGCGAAAACCCAGCAGGGTGTCCTCTAAGATCTCGATGTAGTTGCCCACGGTCTTCGCTTGGATCTGGGCGTCACTGGCGATGCCTTCGAGGCTGAGCTCCTCGCCCGACTGGAGGGACGCCACCTCGAGAAAGCGGCTAAATTGGGGAAGGTTGCGGGTCAGAGCTTCGGCCGCGATTTCTTCTTTGAGGTAGACGCCGACATAGGCGCGAAGTTCTTCTTTCCAATGCTCCGAGAGAAAGGCACGGGGGAGGCCGCCACGGGTCAGATACTTTTCGAGATCGAAGGCCTTGCCGATTTCGTGGAAGGTCAGCGGAAACAAGCGCGCCTCCCACGCCCTGCCGCCCAACATGTTGGCGTGGCCTCGACGCAGTTTTCGAGCACTGCTGCCGGTGAGCAAAAAGGTGAGCTTCTTTTTCTCGATCAAGCGATGAACGGAGTTCAGCAGCTGCGGTACAAGCTGAATTTCGTCGATAACGACGAGGTCTCGGGGCTTGGCTAATTCAAGCTCTTGTTCCAGAAGTTGCGGCTCGGCGGAAAGTCGCGAGTATTCCAACGCATCCAAAAGGTCGTAGGAGAATGCGGGCATTAGGGAGTTCTTGATGAGCGACGATTTGCCGGTACCGCGCGCTCCAAACAAGAAGAAGCTATTTTTCTTGAGCAGTGCGGTTAAATCCAGGCTTCGCTCAAAAAGCGTCATTCCACTATTAGAAACTCAGTTTCTAATTATGTCAATAAATAGAAACTGAGTTTCCCATTATCGACGGTCAAAAATCTCTTTGGAAATGATCAGGCGCTGAATCTGCGAAGTGCCCTCGTAAATCTGGAAGATCTTGGAATCACGGTAGAGCTTCTCCACGGGGTACTCCGTGGAGTAGCCGTATCCGCCGTGCACCTGGATGGCATCCGAGCAGACCTTGTTGCACATGTCGGCGGCAAAAGCCTTGGCCATCGCGGCAAAGTACGTATTGCGGCGGCCTTGGTCGATTTCGAAGGCGGCCTTCCACACCAGGCCGCGCGCGGCTTCGATCTGCATGGCCATGTCGGCGATCATGAAGCTCACGGCTTGGTGCTTGGCGATGGGCACGCCGAAGGTCTTGCGCTCTTGGGCGTAGCGGATGGAGTGCTGCATGGCCGCGCGGGCTACGCCCACGGAGCCCGCCGCGACCGGCGGACGCGTGTGGTCGAAGGCGCCCATGGCGATCTTGAAGCCTTGGCCTTCTTCGCCGAGGCGGTTCTTGGCGGGGACTTTGACGTCCTTGAACGTGATGCCGCGCGTGTCGGAGCAACGTTGGCCGAGATTTTTCTCTTTCTTGCCGACCTCGATCCCCGGCGTGTTGGCCGGCACGATGAAGCCCGTCATACCCTTCACGCCCGCGGCCGGGTCCGTGTAGGCCAACACGAAGTACCAGTTCGCCACCGAGGCGTTGGTGATCCACATCTTCGAGCCGTTGATGATGTACTCGTCGCCCTTTTTCTCGGCGCGCGTTTTGATGCCTTGCACGTCCGATCCCGCGCCCGGCTCCGTCACACAGTATGCGGCCATCAGGCACTCGCTCGTCATCGGGGCAAGGAATTCTTTCTTCTGCGCGTCGTTGGCGGCGACCAGCAGGGGAGCTTGCGCGAGGCCGTTGGCCTCGAGGGCGGTGTACATGCCTGAGCAAAACGACGAGAGCTCCTCGGCAATCAAGCAACCATCGAGCACCGAAAGGCCGAGGCCGCCGTACTCTTGGGGGATGTGCGTGTTCATGAGGCCCACTTCATGGGCTTTCTTGATGACTTCCCAGGGGTACTCACCCGTATGGTCGTGGTGTTCGATGCGCGGGGCCATCTCTTTTTCGCCGAAGCTGCGCGCGAGGTCGACGAGGGCTTTTTGATCGTCCGAAAGTGCGAGGTTAATCATGCGGACTATTTCAACACACTATTTCAAGAGCGAGAAGCCGGAGAACCAACCCTGCTCCTCGCGCCAACGGGCAATCACCCATTCCTGGAGGCCGCCTGCTTCGGCGCGGCGAAGCGCTTCCGTGTGACGCTCTTTGGCCTGGGTGGCATGTCCGGCCCGGTAGAGTGCGAGCGATTGGTTTCGAAGGTCGAAGGCGTCAAGGCCCGCGACATAGGCGTGACAAGCGCTGGGCATGCCTAGCGTGCGGCGCGACAAATGCTTCCAGGCCTCGAAGCCTCCCCCCTCGTCCGTGTGCATGAGGCAGTCGGTTTCCACCGGATCGTTCTGGTCGGTCGAGGCCCCCCCGACGGACGCGGGGGAGCGGAGTCCAGGCATGGGTTTGGCGTTGCTGACGACGAAGTCTGGGAGGCCCAGCAAGGCGTGGCCAAGTTCGTGGGCGAGAATGTATTCGCCGAGATGACGAGAATAGTCCCCTTCGGTGCGCATCGACGCGCCGGCTTTGGCGAACTCGTCGTCGCGCGTGAGCATTCGGTAGGTTGTGGTCACCACAAAGCTAGGATGCCCCAGGCCGGATACGAGCCCGCTGCCACTGAGATGACGAAGCTCCAAGTCCGAGTCCTTCATCGTATTCGCAAAGAGAGGAATGTTGGTGATGAGCACGCGCAAAGGACGGGCCGGCTTGCTGCGCCATTCGCGGAAGAGCTTCGGATAAAGGCGTTTTTCCCAGAACGAAAGGAGCATGGGCGATTCCGCCGATAGGTCGTCGCCGTTCCACGGACCTTGGAAGTAGGGCGCAACTTCCTCGGGCAGACGATCCTCATGAATACTGTAGTCGCGCAGCGGAAATCCGAAGTGATCTTCAAACGCCTGCACCGCGATGGCGATGGATTGTCGGCGTGCCGAAGGACTGAGCTTCGGGAATTCGCTCACGTCGAAGGTGTAAAACTCGATTGCGGGGAAGGAGCTGAGCCGTCGGAGCGACTGATCGTTGACCACCCGGCCCGCGATCGCGAGGCAAAGCGAAAGGGAGAAAAGGGCGAGCGCCGAGAGAGCGTAAAAACGACGCCGCTCGCGGGAGCGCTCCTGAATTTCGCGCTTTTCCTGGAAGGGAGTGTAGGTGTCCGTGGGCGGCACCCGGGAGAAGGGCACACCGCACTTCGGACAAAAGGTGAGGGTCTCGTCCGGCAAGATACCCGCACAGCGACCGCAACGAGCGGTGCCGCCAATTTCGTCTTCCCGAAAGCTCACTCCCTCCTATCGGAGAATGAGGCCAAGAACTTTCGTCGGTGCTAAGCCAAAAGCATGTTTTGGTTGGGTTTCGTTGTGCTGGGTGCGTACCTCGTGGTTTGGGCCGTGGATGAGGTGATTTTTCGCCCCCGCCGCCCCCTGAACGAGCAAGAGGCGCGCTTTCGTGCTCTCGACGCACTGCTTCTGATGCTGCTCACGGGTTTTTTGCTCTTCGTGTCGTATGGGGATCTAGCGCGCTGGGTCTACGCGATCCTCGGTTTGGCCTCGTGTGCGGCGCTCCTAAGGGAGGAATACTTTCGCTCCCATTTGGATTTTTTGCCCATCGAACGCGTGCTCCGCGCGCTGCGCTGCATGTATCACCCGGTGATTATTCTTCTGCTCGGTGGGATTTGGCCGCTGCTCGATGGACTGCCGTGGCTGTACCGGCAGGTGTCGCCCATTCAGGTGACGGGGCTACGCAAACTGGTGTGGATCTTTTTTCTGAGCTTGGCCGGGATGGCGGCTTACCAGTTTTATGCCACGTCCAAGGCGCGCAAACTCAGGGCTTCCGGGTTTTGAAGAAAGCCGCGGCTTGGGTGCGAAGTTTTTGAAGTTCCCGCACGCATTCGCGTGCCGAAGGATCCGCTCCGCCAGCGGACGAAAGGACGAAGGTTAAGGCTTTGCTGAGTCGCGTCTCGATCCTCTCGCCGGTTTCTCGCATGCTCTTGGAAAGAAGCCGTCTTTCGGCCTCCACCGCCGATGTCCAAGCCTTGCGGCCCGCGGGGGTGGTGAGTTCGCGATAGGCCATGAGTCCACGGAACTCGTCGATCTTGGCGTCGCGGTAAAGGCGGAAGGTGGCATCCGCCCATGCGTGCGCGCGGGTGCAGTCGGCAAGCTTCGGGGATTTTCTGTCGACGACCAGCTCGATGCTGCTCTCAAGGAGAAAGAGATCGAACGTTAGAAGCTCCAAGATCGATAGGGGCTCCGAGATTCGCTTCCGAACCAGGGCCCCCAAGCAAGCGACGGTGAACGATTGCTGTCCCGGACACCATGTGGATGCATCGCCCGTCTTGAGAGTTTTGCGAAACACATCCAGAGCTTGCTCCGCTTGCTGCAAGTGGCGCGCGTGCGAACTTCTTACCAGTGCGGCCTCGTCGAAGTGGATGGTGCCGTAACTGAAGGGTGGCGTTTTTTGTCGGATAAACTCCGAGAGTTTCCAGACGCGAATGAGCTTTCCGTCTCGGGTCTCCTGACGCACGAAAAAGCGCTCCCACATCTGTTCGGGATTCTTCAGGTCTGGAATCGTCTGATAGAAAAATTCAGTGCGTTGGGCCTGATTGGCGGAAATGGGAAGAAACATCTTGGCGAGAGTGCCCTTGGTTCCGGTTTCCGGAGCCACGACAAAAGGCTCGAGTACCGGGGTAAGGCCTTTTGCTCGATCCACGATCCAGGTGCGCACTCCGAAGCGAAGAGCGCCGCTCGGATCCTGGCATTGACCCGAGTAGTCTGACTTCTCTTTTATTTGGGTACAATCGGCACGGAGATCAAAGACTCGATCGGGAACCGCAATTCCAAAAACGAAAGTCGTCGCGGACTGGGGGACATCCAGGCTCACGGTTAGGACATCGTTTTCATCGAAGTTCACGGGGTGCGCAAGGCCTTCGTTCACGCGTTGAACCGCGAGAGCGCCTGCCTTGGATTGCAACTCTCCGAGAGGCAGGTAAGGCGTGGCGGTCCGGTGAGTCATGAGAGTGTGAAGCACATAGCTGGAATGGGCCAGGTTGAAGTTTTGGCCTTCCTTCATCATTCCGTAGGTGACGGCCATCACCTCGCCGCGGCTATCGAGGAGAGGTCCTCCGCTGTTTCCTGGACTGATGGGAGCCGTGAAGCGCACGAGACCGGGCACTTTGGAGGGCCCGTCCCGGACAGGCGAGGGCAAGTCGATGTGGGAGACGAGCGAAACGATGCCGGTGCCGAGGCTCGTGTCTCCTCCGAGTGAATGTCCGATGGCATAGGCACCTTCGCCGACTAGGGGTGCGGACAAACGCAGCGAGAGTGGTGGGCCCGCTCGTTTGGTTTTGAGTAGGCAAATGTCGATCGCGTCGTTGGGATAGCAAGACTCGCGAATTGTGAAGTCCGTCTCTTCGCTCCCATCGTGGCGAAAGATTCTCAGTTTGGCGCCGGCAACGCCGATCGCATCGCGAACCACATGAATGTTCGTGACAAGGGCGTGACCGTCGCCGGTAAAAAATCCAGATCCGGTGCTGCTGCGGCCATCGGGCCGTTCCACCTGAAGGCGCACGATGGAGGGCAGCGCGTCGCGATAGATTTCTTCGGGGTTCTTGGATTTTTTCCACAAGCCCGTGAAGAGAACAAAAACGAGCACGCAGGCCGCCACAAGAAATCCGCCCGTAAGAGTGAGCGTTCTCCGGGTAAATCCCGAGGGGCGTGGGAGGGAAGCGGAGCTGAGGGTGGGCGCGACTTGGGTGTGCGTGCTTGACGGGGCGACGGGAGCCGTGGACGAGTGTCGGGGAGTCGCAGCGGTCGAGTCCGGAAGCACGAGCCAGTTTTGGCGACCAAAGCCGATCGTATCGCCTGGGTGGACCGGATGCGGAACCTGCGGCACGCAAGCCTTGCCGTTGATGTAGAGAAAATTGTCGGACTTGAGTCCCACGAGTGCAAAACCTTGCTCCGTGGCTTCCACTCGAAAGTGTTCGCGGCTGACTTTGGGATCGGAGAGGCCGAGCGAGGCGTTGCCCCGACCCACCACGGAGCCCGAGCCGAGAGCGAGGTCGGGGCCACTGCCGTCGCTACGTTTCAGCCGAAGAATTTTTGCCATCGTCGCGGACTACTCGACGTCAAAATTGAAAAAGGTTTTGGGGTAGACCTCGGGCTTACGGGTGTAGTGCCACCATTCCTCCGGCAAATTGACGAAGTCCTCTTTGCCCATGGCATCGACGAGAATCTTTCGATGGAGCGCGACCTCCGGGCCTACGACCGGAGAGTCGGTGTTGGCGCTGGGATCGAGGAAGTCGTAGCGCGTGCCCATGTCGATTTCCTGCCAGCCAAAATCCGTGGCGGCTACGAGGATGACGTCCACGGTGGAGGCGCGGCTGTGTCCGGATTTCTTGGCGATGTAGTCCGGGAAGAGATCCGTCTTGCGGGCAAACGAAGGGTAATAGTCTCTTTGCCGTTTGAGATCCGTGGGATCTTCGGCCCAGCGGACAAAATCGTCCACGGCCTTCTGGGGGCGGTAGCAGTCGCGTGTCTTCAGGAAGAGATCCTTCGCGCGCAGTGCCTTGGCCACTCGGGAGAGAGCCTCGGCGGCGGGGCGCACCAGGTAGCACTTGTTGGCTCGGTAGCCGGCCACGGGGCGGCCGAGGAAGTTTTCGGAGCCGAGGTACGCGTTGTCCACGAGAATGCCGGGGTCCACCGACCGTACGTCGACGATGTCGGCCGGGCGAAGCTCGGGATTGGGACCGACGGAGCGTGTAGCACAGGCGTCGAGGAACGCGGCAACGAGGAGAAGAATCCAGTGCCGATTATTCATGGACGGACCCTAGAGTGAGGCGCCCGGAGGCTGACTGGCCCGACGGTCGACGAGCTCCACCGCGCGGAGGATGCGCTCCACGTACTGGCGAAGTTCGCCCAAGTCGCTAAAGGGCGCCACGTGTAGCTTGGTGACCAAGGGTTTCAGCGAAACGAGGTCGGGCTCGCCGGTGGAAAGGATCGTGGCCATGACTTCAAAATTGCGGCGCGAATCCACCATGAACTCGAGCACGCGTCGGGCGCCCGGGGCCTCGGGGTCCTTAAAGCTGAAGCCCATGCCGGGCACGGCTTCGGGATCCGTGGAGGGCGCGACCACGCGTTTCACCAAGGCGTCGATGGCGATCGGATCTTCCTCGGCATCGAGCAAAAACACGCAGCGGCACTCGGTGTCGCGAGGGAGAATGTCGAAAGTGGTCACGAAAATCCCACCGGCCGAGACATTGACTGCGCTGCCCGTGGAAACGCGGTCCGACGAGCCAAAGACGAACTTGCCGCGAAACGGGAGTCGGTAGGCCTTGCGGTTCTCGATCATCCCGTCACCGTTGCCTTAGAGAAGGTTCGAGGCCAGCTCTGCCAGAGCCGAGCGCTCGCCCTTGACGAGCGTGATGTGACCCGAGATTTCCTCGTTCTTCATCCGCTCGACCACGTGGGCGAGACCGTTGGAGGCACTGTCCACGTAGGGATTGTCGATTTGGTAGCAGTCGCCGGTGAGCACGATCTTGGTGTTGTCGCCGGCGCGGGTGAGGATGGTCTTGATTTCGTGGGGCGTCAGGTTCTGGGCCTCATCGACAATCAGGAACTGGTTGGGAATCGAGCGGCCACGGATGTACGTCAGCGGTTCAATATTGAGCATGCCCTGGCTGATGAGTTCCTGGATGGAGCGGGCCGCGCCGCGACGACGACCGCCTTCGCCCGAAGCTCCGCCCATCAGGAACTCGATGTTGTCGAAAACCGGTTGCATCCAGGGATTGAGTTTTTGCTCGAGGTCGCCCGGCAGGTAGCCCACGTCTTTGCCCATCGGGAATATGGGGCGCGAAACGAGGAGACGCTGGTAGCGACCCTCGTCGAGGGTTTTCTGCAGGCCTGCGGCGATGGCAAGCAGGGTTTTGCCCGTACCGGCTTTGCCGACGAGCGAAACGAGCTGGATGTCGTCGTTGAGGAGCAGGTCGAGGGCGAAACTTTGCTCCACGTTTTTGGGGTGCAGGCCCCAGGTGCCTTCGGACGCACGGATCAGAGGCACCACGCAGCCGAGACGCACGTCGTAGCGCCCAATTGCCGAGTGGGAGGAGTTGGTTTGGTCCCGGAGAATCACGAACTGGTTAGGGCAAAGGTTCTTGTCGTCGATCGGGAGCTTTCGATCCCCGTAGAAAGTAGTGATGGCTTCCGCGGGGACTTCGAAGACGCCAACGCCGGCGTAGAGCTCTTCGACCGTGACGCTGGTGGACTCGTAGTCTTCGGCCGGGATGCCCAGCGCGTCCGCCTTGATGCGCAGGTTCGTGTCCTTGGTGACGAAGTGGATGCTTTGCGCTCCGTGCTTCTTCATCTCGGAATAAGCTACGGCCAAGATTCGGTTGTCGGCCTTGTCGTCGAAGAGTTCCGACGGCATGTCGTCTGCCCCGTGAATCAGGGAAACTTTGACGAGGCCTGCGTTGTTGACCGGAACGCCTTCGGCCAAGTGGCCCTTGGCGCGGAGCGAGTCCATCATGCGGCTGAACTGGCGAGCGTTGCGCCCATTCTCGTTGAGATCTTTTTTGAATCGATCGATTTCCTCGATCACGGTGATCGGGATGACCACCTGGTGGTCGCCAAACTTGTAGATAGCTTGGGGGTCAAAGAGAAGGACGTTCGTGTCTAGAACGAAAATCTTCTGCATCTCAGACAAAGATTAGTCGGCTTTCGCAGGAAGGCAAATCTTTGACACGAAGGACTTGGTTGGGGCCGAGTCCGGGCTTTTTGGCGCTGCCGTTAGTGTAGCGGAGCCATGCCGAGCCGTGAGCACACCCAGCTCCATTGATTGGCGATGTGGCGGTCGTTTTCCATGTCCGTGAGTAAGGTTTTGATGCCATGACTCACGGTGGAGGCGTCTTTCTCGAGGATGTTGGCGATCGTCCCGTTCGTGAGACCGAGCAAACGCGAAAGGGCGAGGAACACGAAGCGGCGTGCCACGCAGATGTCTTGGCGTCGGACCTTGCCCTGGATCGCCGGCAAGGTGGTTCCGCAGAGGCGGGCCACGGCCTCGGCCATCTCTCGCGGGCTTTGCCGGCCGTAGGCTCCCGCGGAGGGAATGCTCAGGCGCGGGCCGTAGAGGTTTTCCAACTCGGCCACGTCTTCGAGCGTAAGGTAACGACGCAGCGAGAGACGCCCAATCGCATTGACACAAATGGTATGCGCTTTGCGAATCGTCTCGGCGGGGACGTTCAAAAGGCGCTCTTGGACCATCAACTCCACGTCTGCCTGGCCCAAGCCGTGCGATTCCATGAGGTGGCGCCACAGTTGTTCGCGAAACGCGCGGTCGGGAGCGGTGGTTTGGATCGCGAGTCCGGAGAACAGGCGGCTGAAGAGAGCCTCGCCTAGGATTTCCTTCATTTGCAGGGGGTGGAGCGTACTGGAAACGGCGATGCACGCGCCGCGCTCAAGGAGGGCGCTCACCGTGAAGAGCACTTCTTCTTGGGTCTTCGTCTTGCCCTGGAGTTCGTCCAGGTTCTCGAGCACCAGGATGTCGGTCTCTTTGCGGTACTTGCGGATGAACGGCATCGTGTCGCGCCGGTCGAGGGCTTCACGCCACTCCCGGAAGAAGTTCATCACGTTCGTGAACACGAGTCGGCGCTCGCAGCTGACCCAAGCGCCGAGTTGGCGGAGCAGGTGCGTCTTGCCCGAGCCCGGCACTCCGTGGATCCACGCCACCTGCGGCGCGCGGCCGGGGGTTTTGACGCCCGGGTTGGTCGCCATGGCCCAGTTCTGAAGCAGTTGGATGGCCATTTCGCAGCCGGGCGAGCGGATCAAGTGCGGTGCCGGTTGGCGACGCATGCGTTCGGTCTCGACCGGATTTACGGCGTTCAAGCGCGGCGGAAGGTTCAGGGGAAACTGCCGGCCGGCCCCAGCCATCATCGGGGGAGTTGACGATGGCTGGGGGCTCGGCACGGAAGAGAGGGCCGGACGTTGGAGGGTGGCCACGGTGCCCGTGGCGACAGGAGTCGGTTGGGCGGTGGGGGCGGGGACGGGATTGGCCCGGATCGCCGCGACTGGGCCTTTGAGCGCCTTCTCCAGCGAGATCTGGAAGCGCTGGAGGCTCCGGGCTTGGAACGTGGTGGGGACGTACACCAGGTAGCCTTCGCCGGTCTGCTCCCAGGAGGCCTCGGAGAGATAGCGGTCGAAGATGGCCGAGAGCTCGGGGACGGCCGTGCAGGCCTCCCTCGAGAACGCTCCTTTGGCCATGGTGTTATTGCAGATCAAAAAAGCACTCCCCCCAGAGTGGTCCCGCAAAGCGCGGGCTTCAGTGTGGGGCGGTACTAATACAGCTTCTGGAAACGGGGACGATCGGACTCCCAATTGACGGGACGTGTCCAACGCGGGTGTGGCGAAGTCTTAATCAACAAGTTATCCACAATCCAAAAGCTTTGCCGAAGCTCACAGGTCAAAATTTTGGCCTCAGGGAGTTATGATCAAGTTATCCACAGCGCATAGTGGATACTCTTGTTTTTGCGTTTCTCCCGTTTTCCCGCGTTTTTAGCTATTTTTGCCTCTTTTTTAGATAAAGGCGTTGTTCAGGATTTCTCCCAATCCACCGGCTCCCGGAACAATATATTGCTTTTCGTTCAATCCCTTTTCCTCCTCCCAGAGGCGTCCCGGAATCTCCCTTAAAGCCGCCGTTGTTGACAACCCGCGGTCAAGTCTCAGGGCGAAGATCTCAACATTCGGCGCTCGTTGGCGCAGGGCCCGGAGGTACTCCGGGGTGACGATCAGGTGCAAGGCGATCCACTTTTTGGCCGTTCCCCGGTCGCGGTACTGGCCCAGGGTTTGGAGGATCGTAGATCCCGTCGCGCCCATCGGATCCGGGATAAAAACGTAGCGATCGGTGATGTCGCCGCCGATCTTGGCTCCGTAGTTTTGGGCCCCCGTGACGTGCCCTTCCTCGTCGGTGGAGCGGTTCATCATGAGGTGATCTTGGCGGACGTTTTCGGGGTTAAAAAACCAGTTCAATTCATCAAAGCAAACGTGCGAGGGGACGGTGCCGGCGCGCGCTAGGGCCACCACCACGGACTTCGCCGTCGGGGAGGGGACGAGGGCTTCGGCCACTCCTTCGGTGGGGTGGAGGGTTACCATGCGGGTGGGGGTACGCAGCTTCTCCTGGGAAAAGCAGTGATTCACGGCCGCCTGCAGGAGGCCTTGGTAGAGCCGACCGATCCAGTGGTGCAGTTGCGGCTGCCGACAGTCCGGAGAGGACAAGATCGACAATCCCAGCGAGAGGAGAGGATCGGCGAGCAAGTGCACCTGGGGACCGTACGCGTGTTCGATTTCGGGGAAAGCAGGGGTTTTCACCCCGTCGGTCATTTCAAATCATTGAGCTCGGCGCAACGGAGTTCCGAGTCCAGCGCCGATTCGCGCTCGCGCGCCATCGCGGCCAGGCGCTTGGCCTCGACGGCCTGCGGGGACTCACTTGCGAACTGCCGCACCCAAAGCCAGTGCTCGAAGGCGAGGCCGTGGGCCTGAGAGCACCACCGCCGGCGCGCGACCTCCATTTTCACGACGGGATCGCGCGGTTGCTCGAACTCGCGGCGTTCGACGTCGTTGAGCGGCAAGGTTGCAAGCGAGGTCACGGCGGGTTCCACGGGAGTCGGAGGAGCCGGCGGAGACACGTGCGCGCAGGCTCCGAGGAGCGCGAGCCCGCTAAGCGTCGCGAGAGAAAATCTCATATTCCTCTGCGTGCAGATTGGGATCGATCTTGATCGTCAGACGGCGACCGAGCTTCTCCTCGAGGCCGTCCACGTCCAAGCGGTCTTCCTCGGTGAAAAACTCGGCGATCGAGGGATGGCAGTAAAGGATCAATCCGGTGGTGCCCTCGGCCGTGGCGGCTTCCTTCTCGCACGCGCGCAGGATCTCCGAGGCCATGGTTTCGCGCGACTTCATGTAGCCCTTGCCCTCGCAGTAGGTGCAGGGGGCGGTGAGCTTTTGGCGCAGGCTTTCCTGAGTGCGCTTGCGGGTCATCTCGATCAGGCCGATCTCGCTGATGGGTAGCACGTTCGTGCGTACGGGGTCCTTGCGGAGCTCCTCGAGGAGCGCCTGGTACACGCGGTCGCGGCTGTTGGCGTTTCCCATGTCGATGAAATCGAGAACGATGATGCCCCCCAGGTTGCGCAAGCGAATCTGGTAGGCGATCTCTTTGACCGCCTCCAGGTTCGTCTGGAGAATCGTGTCTTCAAGGTTGCGGCGTCCTACGAAGCGGCCCGTGTTGACGTCGATGGCGGTGAGCGCCTCGGTTTCGTCGACGATGATGTAGCCGCCGGACTTGAGCCAAACCTTGCGTGCGATGGCGCGGTTAATCTCGGACTCGATTCCGTAGTGCTCAAAGAGGCCGCTCTTCTCGCCGTGGAACTCGATGCGCTTCTTGAATCGCGGCAGATAAGCCTGAATGAATTTTGAGATCTTCTTGAAGGTCTCGAGGTCGTCCACGACGATGCGGTCCACGTCCTCGGTCACGCGGTCGCGCAGGATGCGCATGGTGAGGTCGAGGTCGGCGTGCGCCAGGCCCGGGTTCGTCTGCTTGTCGGCGGCTTTCTTGATGGAGCCCCAGAGCTTCACCAAGTACTCCATGTCGTCTTTGAGATTCTTCTCGGACGCGCCCTCGGCCACCGTGCGCACGATGAAGCCGCCGGTGGCGGGACGGTGCTTTTCGATCACCGACTTCAAGCGGGTGCGTTCGTCGGGGTTCTCGATGCGGCGACTCACTCCGATGTTGCGCGAGTCGGGCAGATAAACGAGGTAGCGGCCGGGCACGCTCACGTACCCCGTCAGGCGCGCGCCTTTGGTGCCGAGCGGCTCTTTGACCGCTTGAACGAGGACCTTCTCGCCTTCGCGGATGAGCTCGGAGATGTTCAGCGATTCGGCGGCCACGTGCACACGCGGCGCGCGCGGTGCGGGGCCGGCGGGAGTTTCCTCGACGCTTTCTTCCGCTTCGTCGTCCTCTTCTTCATCCGGCGCGTCCCGGTTGGGATCCACGATGTTCGTCACGTAGAGAAACGCGGTGCGGGCCAGACCGATTTCGAGGAAGGCCGCCTGCATGCCCGGGAGCACACGGGTGACTTTGCCCTTGTAAATATTGCCTACGATCCCGCGGTCGCGCAGACGCTCCACGTGGAGTTCTACGAGCTGGCCGTTCTCCAGCCTGGCCACTCTGGTCTCTCGAGCCGAACGATTGATGAGAATTTCGGAACCCATGATCTCCATAGCTTAGGCCTCTTCACGGGAAGTTAATTGGCGGCGTGCGTCGAAAACCCACATTCTGGTGCAGCAAGGGGGCATCCATGAGACCGCGTATTTCGTGGCACGTAGCAGGAGTCCTCGTTTTGACGCTGACAACGGCCGTTGGGGGCTTTGCACGAGCCGACGCTGGGATTTCGTGCGGGGTGTCCGGGGTCGAGGGCTTCTTGGCGGACGTTCAAAGCTCTTGCGGACGAGTCGGTTTGCCGTCGAACTGGGTGGATGAAGAAGATGGCTGCGGCAGCACCCGTAACCATCGGCAATGCGTCGAGCAAGTCACGGACAAGGCCAGCCGGGACGTGCGAGCCGCGTGCCAAGGAGTGGAGGCCGAGAAGTGCCCCTCCGTCATGCAGCCCTTGCTATCCAAGTACAACGCCGTTGAGCAGTACCACTCGTGCATTCGCAACCTCGAAATCTCCGCTTGTAACTTCAAGCGCGACGGCTCGGCCCAGAAGAAACTTCAAGCGGCCGACGTGAAGGAAGCTCGCGCCGAAGTGATTGAGCAACGCGAAGAAATGAAAGGATCTGCTCAGGACATGCTCGACGCCGCCTACGCCGGGCTGGCCAACGCAAACAAGGATCGATTGGCGCTCCAGGCCCGCAATCCGCCCGCGAGCGCCGCGGAGCTTGCCGCCGCCGAAGCGCGCGTCAAGGCCGCCTCGGATCAACTGGGCTCCGCGCGACGCGCGATCCAACTGGCCCGGAACATTCTTAAGGACGGCAAATCCACCAAGCAAGAAACCGAACGGCTCAAGGCGGAACTCGCCAAGATGTCGGGAAGCGGCAATGCCTTCGCTCAAGAGTTCAATGAGCTCCGCCAAGCGCGTCAACACTTGCGCGAAGAAAAGCGAGACCTCAGGGATCCCACGGACAAGAAAACGCAGACGAGCCTGCGCGATCAACTCACCCGAGCCGAAGTCAAAAAAGAGCGCGTGGAAGGCAATCGCGAAATCAAAGAAGCCCGAGATAGCTTGAGGACCGCGCGCAGCGAACACAATCCCCTGGTCGACAAGGCCGCCAAGGACTTCGAAACGGCGAAGGCCGCGTTGACGGACGCAAAGAAGGCCAAGGTGGATCAAGCCACGCTGAACACCCTCGAAAACAACAAGAACGTCGCCGCGGGCTTGCTCCGGTCGGCCGTTGAAAAACGCGACTTGGCGGTGACTCAAGCCGAGACCGCGCTTCGCCGAGAACAGAAGGAAAAGAGCAACGAGCTCGCGCGAGCAAAGCAAGGCGACATCCAAGACACCTCGAATGTCACCAAGCCTGCGCGCGAGGCGTTCCGTGCCGACATCAAGGCGGCCAAGAAAGACTTCGCCGATGCCAACAAGGAACGGCGTGACGCCTACGTAAAAGAGCGAACCGATGCGAGCGTGGTCGAGGAGCGCTTGTCTGCGCTGAGAGCCGATCCTCAGGAAAATGCTCAAGAGATCGCCCGTCTTGAGGAACAGCTGAAGACCGAGCGGCAAGAAGAGAAGCAGGCTCTCAACGATCTTCGGAAGGAACGCCGAGAGAACATCGGCGAGTATCGAGAGGCCCGTAAGGCCGCCGCCGGCAAGCGCGACGACGCCATGAGCGAGGCCAGGCGCGCCGCTCAAGAGGCGAACGATTGATCACCGCGCGAGCGGATCCGCGTTAGCCCACTTTTTTGAGATTGTTGGTAGGGGGAAGGCCACTCGCGTTGGTGCCTCCGCCCACGGTTGTGTTCGCGCTTTCCTTGGGGGCCCATTGCTGGAAGGCGGCCTTGTCGTTGGCGGCTTCCCAGGCGTCGATACCGATCACATGACCCGAGCGCGCCGCTTCGAGCAGGGCCGCGTCCATGAGTTGCATTCCGTCCTTGCGGCCGGTCTGCATGCTGGAGGGGATTTGGAAGGTTTTGCCTTCGCGTATGAGGTTGGCAATGGCGGCAGTGTTTACCAGAATATCGTGAACGCAGAGGCGTCCCTTGCGGTCGGCCGTGGGAACGAGCTTCTGGGAGATCACGGCGCGCAAACTCTCCGAGAGCATGGAGCGGATTTGCGGCTGTTGTTCGGCCGGGAACGAGTCGAGCATGCGGTCGATGGTTTTGGCTGCGGAGTTCGTGTGGAGCGTGGCGAACACCAAGTGGCCCGTTTCGGCGGCCGTGATGGCGAGAGCGATGGTTTCGGGATCGCGCATTTCGCCCACCAGGATCACGTCAGGGTCTTCGCGGAGCGCGGCCTTCAAAGCCGACGCGAACGAAGTGAAGTGGTTGCCCAGCTGACGTTGGTTCACCATGCACTTCTTCGTTTCGTGGTGAAACTCGATAGGGTCTTCCAGCGTGAGGATGTGCTGGCGGTAGTTTTCGTTGATGTGGTTGATCATGGCCGCGAGCGTCGTCGATTTGCCGGAGCCCGTGGGGCCCGTCACGAGCACCAAGCCGTTGGGATAGTTGCAGGCGGTTTTGCAAATGTTCGGCAGGCGAAGGTCTTCGAGCGTGGGCGGGCGTTCTGCCAAAGCGCGAAAAACCGCGCTGATGCCAAAACGTTGGTAGAACACGTTCACCCGAAAAATGCCGAGTCCGTTCACCTTGATCGACAGATCCAGCATCTTCTTGGCTCCGAGCTCGGCCTTTTGGGGCGCGCTCAGGATTTCGTTGATCATGGTCTCGATGTCGGCCGCTTTGAGCGGGGGCGTGTCGACTTTGCTCAAGTCGCCTCGTAGACGCAGCATGGGCGCGGAGTTCGCGGCCAAATGCAGGTCGGACCCGCCCTGCTTGACCAGCAGCTGTAAGAGAGGAATGAGTGCCGACGCCATCTCCTGACTTATCGGCGGGAAGGGCGCTGGGCCTGAGACCCGTTCGTTACGCGCCGTCCTAGAGCCCGGTTTACTCGGATTCGGACGGGGGAGCTGCGGCGGGAGTGGCCTCGACCGGCGGAGCTTGGTCCGTAGTCGGGGGGGCAGATGGAGTGACACGCGCCGGAGCAATCCGCTTGGGAGTTTTGGCGGGCGTGCTGCCCTTGGGCTTGAGTTCGCCGAGTTGCTCCGGAAGCTGAAGGGCTCGCACGTCGCCGCGGAAGCCCGGAGACTCGTACCAGGTGCTGCCCCAGCGGATTTCCACGACGCCCGCGTTGCTCAGCGAGAGATTCACGCGGCGCTGAGCGCCGCCCACATGGTTTTTGCTGGGCTGCAGAGTGATGCCCTTGGGGTCCTCGTCGTCTGCTCGGACGCTGAGCCAGGTCGGTTCGAGTGCGCGAATTTCGAAGTCATAGGTTTTCTTCGTTTCCGGTTTGGCGTCGTCAACAGGCTTCTCGTCCGTTTTGACAGCAGTCCCGGGAGTGGTGGGCGGCACCGCTTCCACGGGCGGCGCAACGGGTGCGGGGTCTACCGGGTTTGCTGTAGCCGCAACGGGTGCGGGCTCGGTTTTTTTCGAAGTCGCAGCCTTCCGACCCAGGGTGATCAAAAAGAAGACGAGGCCCATCACCGCAAGGCCGCCGGCGACGAAGGCGGCGTTGCGCGGATTGAAGATCTTCGAGGGTTCGGGATCGCGGGCGCGTGAGCTGGGCGCATTCTGGAAGTTCGGAAAATCAACCACTTTCACGCGGGCTTGGCTTGAGGATTGGGCGGCCCGGATCGCGCGGGGAGACTCGGCGTCGCGTTTGTCGGCGCCCGAGGCCCGACGGTAGCGAGTGAGCATCTCGTCTTCGTCGATGTCCACGTAGCGAGCGTAACTTATCAGGAAACCACGCACGAAAGCGGCGGCGGGCAGCTTGGTGAACTGCTCGGCTTCCAGATTCTGGAGCTGGCTGATGTGGACCTTGGTGACGGCCGCGATCTCCTCGAGGCTTACGTTCTTCGCCGTGCGGTGGGCGCGCAACCAGTCGCCGAAGCCTTGATCGAAAGGATCGACCTTGGATGTCGGGATTGCGGAATCGTTGTCGGAAGGCGGGGGCGGGTTGTTCTTGTCCATTCTCTCTCTATCTCTACCTTAGGCTCAGGTCCGAGGTTCCTTGGGAGGTATCTTGTTGCTGACGGCTTCCGCGGCCCGACGACTGTCTTCGACGAGAGGCCCTTCCGGGAAAAGGTCCCGAATACTGAGGTACTTGGCAAGCGCTTCCTTGCGCTGCCCTATCTTATAGAGAGCGTACGCCTCCCAGAGATGCGAGTTTGCCTCCAAGGGACACGCACGCCGCAAAGCCTGGGCAGATTCGAGGGCGTCTTCGAAATTGTTTTTACGAATCAGCACCTGAACGCGGATCTGTTTGAGGGCACAGGAATCGTTCTTCAGGCGCAAGGCTTTGTCCAGATTCGCGAGCGCTCCGGAGTAGTCTTTCAGGGCCACCTGCGCGCGTGCCCAGTTGCCGAGTGCGATTTCGGGGGTGGAGTAGGTGTCAAAGCTGAGGGCCTTGCGGGCGGCTACGATCGCCGCCTTGGGCTGTCCGCGGCCGAGCTCCACCACGGCTAGATTGTTCCAGCATTCGGCGTAGGTGGGGGCGAGCTCACAGGCGCGCCGCACGTGTTTTTCGGCCTCCTGGTAGTTCTCCATCTTGTAGTGGGCCATGCCCAGATAAAGCAGAATCTCGGGGCGCTCAGGGTCCTGGCGCAGGGATTCCTGAAATTGCCCGATGGCGTCCGGGTAGCGATCGTCGTCGAAGAAGGAACGGCCGATCTCGAAATGTAAGTTGGCTTTTTCTTTGGAGACCGTGCCGCTCGCGCAGGCACTCATCCACAAGAGTGCCAGGCAAAAAGCGGAAAAGCGTTGCACCGGCCTATGATAGCGGGCGTTGGCACCCGCCGCCCAGCCCCCGCAGCCTCTCGCGCAACTTTTTGACTTTCTGCAGGATTGTCGCCGTCGTGTGGAATTGGGCTCGATTTGACTCTGTGGGCGAAAACCATAAGGATTGTCCCCCATGACAGGTGGGGCGATGGGTGGGGCCATGTTGAAATTACCGACGTTTTTCCTTGGCTTATCTGGTGCCATATTGGCCCACGCTCAGCCGATTCCTTCGTTACGCCCGGAAGGGGAAGCTCCTCGCGGAGTGTCCGAAAAAGACGTTCGCCCGGGTTCTTGGTCGTCCGGCCTGAAGACGGCCTTTGGCAGCTCGTACGAGGCCTACAACAAGTTGAACGAACACGGCGACGACGCGACGACCGGCGCGGTCAGTCGGGTGTGGTACTCCGCAGCTCAAAACGTGCTGACCGAAGTGTTTTGGCCCACGTTGGATCGTCCGCAAGTGCGGGATAGCCAGCTTCTCGTCAGCGACGGGCAGAGTTTTCTTTTTGAGGAACGGAAAGATTCCAAGTCCACCGTTCGTTGGCTGAAGTCCGGAGTGCCGGCCTACGAGATCGTCAATCAGGACCCTAAGAACCGTTTCCGTATCGAAAAGATCGTTTACTCGGATCCCTCCCGCGACGCGGTTCTGATTCGGGTGCGCTTGATCCGCAACGTGTCCGGGTTGAAGTTTTACTGGCTCCACAATCCATCGGTCGGCAACGGCCCCCTCGGCAACTTTGCGTCCGTGGGACTCGAGGGTGATCGGGCGGGTCTTTACGCCTGGGCGGGTGACGAGGCCCAAGCGTTCGTGTCCTCGCTGCCCTTTAGGCAGGTTTCGGCCGGCTTCGAGTCCATCAACGACGGCTACCAAGATCTCGTTTCTGACTTCCGCATGGATTCCCACTTTGAGCGTGCATCCGACGGCAACGTCGTGACCACGGCTTGGCTCGACGTTCCTGAAACCGTGGGGGTCACCGAGTTCGTGGTGGCCCTGGCGTTTGCAACTGACGGTCGTACGGCCCGCCAGATCGCGGTGGAATCGCTGGTGAATGCCGGCGCTGCCCTCGAGCAGTTCGTCTCCGACTGGGAAGGCTATCAAAGCCGCGTGCGCGACCTTTCGGGCGGTTCGCGCGATGGCGGGCGTCTTTTCCGCGCATCGGTGGCTTTGCTGAAGGCCATGGAAGACAAGACCGCATCGGGCGCTTTCGTGGCCTCGCCCTCCAAGCCCTGGGGTCAGCACTTGGCCGACTACTCGTCGCCCGTGTCCCCGTTCTCGCCTTTTGCCCGCATTCTTCATGATTTTCCGGGCACGACCACGGCCTCGATGGGCCGCAAGGGTCACTTCGGCGGCTATCACCTGGTGTGGCCTCGCGATCTTTATCAGATGGCCACCTCCTTTATGGCGCTCGGCGACTATGAGTCCGCCGTGGCCAGCTTGAACTATCTGCGCCACGCCCAGTACCAGCCGAAGGACGGCTCGTTCCCCGACTACGGCAATCGCCGTATTCCTCGCGCCGGCGCTTTCCCGCAGAACTCCTGGATTGACGGCTCCACTTACTGGGGCGGCCTGCAAATGGATCAAGTCGCGTTCCCGATCATTCTCACCCACAAGCTCTGGAAGGCGGGGAAAATCTCGCTGAACGACTACTGGGACATGGTCCGTAACGCTGCCAACTTCATCAAAGACGTGGGCCCGTGGACGGCCCAAGAGCGTTGGGAAGAATCCCAAGGCGCCTCGCCCAGCACCCTGGCCGCGGAGATCTCGGCTCTCTGGCTCGCCGGCGAAATGGCCGAAGAGCAAGGCGACCTGGCACTGGCACGCACCTACTGGGCGGTCGGCGATCAGTGGGCGTACAAGCCCAACGACAACGTGGAAGCTTGGACTTTCACCACGACCGGCGGTCTTGGCAACGGCAAGTACTACGAGCGCATCGAAGCCGCAGGGGGGCCGGATCAAAACTGGAACCCCAACGACGAATCTCGCTACAGCATCGCCAATGGCGGTCCGTACCTGCGCGACAAAGACGTGCTCGATGGTGGGTTCCTGGAACTCGTGCGCTTGGGCGTGCGTCGTGCCCGCGACTACCACATCATGGAAACCGTTTCCGAGTACGATCGTTACATCCGTCGGGAAACGTCGAAAGGCGCAAGCTACTTCCGCTACACCGAGGATCGCTATAACTACGACGACAGCTCGGGCCGGCAAACTCACGGCATGCTCTGGCCGATTTTGACGGGCGAGCGCGGGTTCTTTGAGCTCGCGCTGCGTCGCGAGTTGGGCCAGTCGAAGCTGGAGATCGAGGAAGCCGTGCTCCCGTATATCGAAGCCATGGAGGCCTTTGCGACTCCCTCACTCATGATCCCGGAGCAAGTCTGGGACGCAGGCGAGTTCCAAGGTTTGCCCACCGGGGCGGCGACTCCCTTGGGTTGGGCGCATGGCGAGTACCTCAAGCTCATCGCCTCGCGCTTTGACTTGCATGGCGAGTTTTTGCCCACGGCGGCGGCTCGCTCTCGTCGTTTGGAAGCGCTGACCTGGGACCAGATTCGCAAGCTCCATCGCTAAGGTTTTCTCGCTAAGGTTTTCTGTGAAAGCGTTCGATACGCACAGTGATGAAAATCACTTTGCGTCTTTTAGCGTTTGCCGTCGCCGTTCCCCTCCTGAGTTCTTGCATGTTTCGCAAGGATACGCCCTCCGCAGCCTCGCCTGCGGAGGAAGAGACGCCTGCGGATCCCGGCACGCCGACCGATCCTGGCACGGATGATCCGCCGCCTGCCAGAGCCGCCTGTGGCGCGACCGCGGACGGAGCGTCTTATGCTCAAGTCAGGTATCAGAGCGGGTCCGCGATCTTAGGGCTCGCCTCTTGCGTGGCCGAGGCCCAAACCTGCACCTGTAGCGATGGCACGGTTGCGTGCACGGGCACCTACACGGCCGAATCTTGCTCCACCACCACGGCCACTTTGGCTGCGGGCGACATCCTGGTGATGCACGAGGTGTCTACGAGCGTGAGTGGCCCCACGCCCCTCGGCAACCAAGGCCATATTTTGGCGTTCTCCAAGACGGGAACATTCAAGGGCGTGGCCTTCGAGAACAAGGTCGGGGCCTCCTCGAGTTTGATGCGTTATCCGCGGGGCATGGCCCTTCAGCGCGATCCCTTTGGCAACGAGTTTTCCTTGCTCGTGGGAACCGCCGACGCCTCCCTCAAGATGGATGTGTTGAAGTTTCCCGAGATTCTGACGCCGGCCTCCACGGCCGTGCGCTTGTCCGAGCCGCAACGATTGGCAAGCCCCATCGAAGTCTCGGAGAGCAACTATTTCGACTTTGGATTTACGCCGATCTCCGGAGGTAAGTTCTACAACTCTACTTTCGCGGCCGACGTGCCGGGCGTGAACTTTTATGATTTTTCCTCGGGGTCCACGACGGGCTTGAACTCTTGCAACGTGGAGTATGCGGGGGCCTTTGCCGGGTGGCGTATCCAGGCGCTTTGGAACGCGATCCGTCCGTTCGGCTTCAACTATATCCTCTCTCTGCGCACGAGCGGCGGGTCCTTTGCCGTGGACAAGATCACAAACTGCACCGACGGCGGGGGCGACCCGAGCCCCACCTTCCTGGTGGGTGACTCGTTGAGCAATGCCAAGGGAATGGACGTCTTTGAGTTCCGAGACGGCAACGGCTCTGCCCACGGCAGCTGGGATCAGGACCTCTTCGTGACCGTCACCCCGCGTCTCGGCGGAGTGTCGCGGGTGCTGCGCTACGACAACGATGGAGCGGGCAATTACACGCTGGATTCCGCTCCTTTCCAGAACGATGCCCGAGCGGCTTTTTACTTCTCTGACCTGCAAAACGGCGTGTTCAAGAAAATCGTGACTCTGGAGGACGACGGCAGCTCCCGTCACCTGCGCCGCTACGACTATCTGGGAACTCTTGAGGCAACGCTTTACTCCACCAACGTGGACGAGGTCCTCCCCGAAGCCAACACCGGACTGGGTGTCTGGATCGTTCAGCTCCCCGAGTGAAGCCCTCCGATTTCCTACCGCCGCAGGGCGCCCGCCGACTTGTTGACGCCCCTCAGCCTGTTTAGCCGTCTGAGCAGGGGATACTTGGGGGGCCGAAATGAGTCGGCGTTTGTTGTGAGTCCGTATTCTGGGAGGTTTTGATGAAAAAATTCATGTTGGGAAGCGCTGCGCTTCTCGCTTTGGCCACGGGTTGCGGAAGCGACGACGAAAGAGCGGCGACTCCGGCAACCTTTGCCGGTGCCATCACCACGGTGACGACGGCGCTGAACGATTTTTCTAAGCTCAACCCCGCGTCCACGAGTCTGCAAAGCGTGCCTGGAACGCTGGGACTTTTCACGACGGGCGGCTTTGGCAGTGACTGGACGGCAGCCGAGAAAGTGCGTCTGCCCGATCGTTCCAACACGTCCTTGAGCATCAAAGACTACATGGGCAAGCAATTGAACCCGGCCGCTGTCGGCGACGATGGTGAGGGGCGCGAATTTGCGCTGAACGTTTTCGGTCGTTTCGAGAACGCCATGATGATCGGCTGCGCTCTGATGAGTGTCGGCGCGGTCGATGCCACCACGGGGTACCCGGCCGATGGCACTTTGACCATTTCGATGACCGCCGCCAATTTGGCCATCATGGTTTCCAAGTGCGGCATGACCCAGGCGGACGCCGACTACATGCTTCAAACTCCGCCCCTTGAGATCACCTCGACGGTCGCAGTCCCTGCCGACACGAAGTACTACGACAAGAAGATCACGATGACGCTTCCGGCCGCTATGCGCGGGGCCACGCAGCACTTCTACCTGCGCTTCAACGCGACCGAGATCAACATCTTTGACGCCGAAGACGGTGCCGAGTTCGACAGCCGCACGATGGTCAATATGGACCTCGCCACGAACGTGCTCAAAGTTGAGTACTACAGCGGCGGAAGCGGCGACGATGCCAACCTGTACTTCCATCGTCTTTACTACGACAAGGCGAACGACATCGGTAAGATGGCCACTTACTATGGGGGTTCTGGCAACTATGTGAGCTACACCTTGGCGGGCAAGCCGAACTCGGCGGGTTCCTTTGCCTTGAGCTTCAAGTCCGATCAGGCTTTTGATTTCGACGCCCAGGCTTGCGTGAATGCCGCCGACGGCACGATCACCACCGGCGACGGCAGCCTGACTTGCACCGTGACGGGCACGGCCGTGGCGGATGCCTCGGTCTTGACCGACGCGTTTGCTCGCCTCGGTGCCGCCGCTTGGGTGACCCCGTCCGAGACGATCGCGAACACCTACACGGTGGACACGATCTTCACCGCCGTCGCTCCCTGATCGCGTCCTGAACTTTCGGATTGAGGTCCAGCCCGGAGAGTCCCCGAGTGAGGGCTCTCCGGGCTTTTTGTTAGCTTCTGCGGCGGTGTCCGAGCGCCTTGGTGCTACACTAGTCCTGTGAGGCTCTTTGGCCCTATCGTCGCATTGGCCCTTGTCCTGTTGCCGGGTGGGGATCCTGCCCGGGCGCAAGGCCGCGCGATGCCGGCTCAAGCGAGCAAACAGAATCGCGAGACTTTTCGCCGCCTGCTCAAAGAATACAAACGCATCAGCGAGCTGCTTCCGATTCTCGCCCATGGCGATCGAACCTGGGACGCGGTGGACGATCGTCTCCTCGATAGCCTGAGCGAGGAGCTCCTGCTGCCGCGTTATCGCAAGTTCAACGTGGACTACGTCACCTCCCTCGGTCGCGAGAAACTCGCGGGCAGAAAAATCCAGCAACTCGAGGCGGAGCTCAAGCGCACCCCGTTGTCGGATCTGGGGCGGCGGCCCCAGCTGGAGTTGTCGCTGAAGGCAGTCAAGGACGAGCACGCTAAGTTCCGGAAGCTGATTTTCTTTTTGTCGAACAACGCCAACGAGAGTTTATCGGAGGCGATTGCGACGATGACCGACGAGCAAAAGAAACGGGCCACGGTTTCGGCTCCACCGCCTCCTCCTAAGATGCCGGGAGTTTTTGGGGGTCTGCGCGAGGACCGGCTCAAACTCAAGGACACCGAGAAATACAACCTCACGCCCGTGGACGACGAGTTCTACAAGTCGGCCCTTGGCAAAAAACTAGAGACCGATCTAGGGGGTCGCGCGCAGGCGTGGTCCTACGATTACGCCACCGACGAACTCTACGTAAAGGTCGGCAACGACGTGGGCAAGGTTTTCGTCAAACAGGACGGCACCGCCCGCATGATTCGCACGCGCGTGGGTGCCGACTTCATGGAGCCGCGAGGGAGCGACATCAAGGTGGACATGCTCACGGCCAAGGGGAAGTTCCTCACGGGTAACGCCAACGACGAGTCGCTCTTCGGAAAGTACGAAAAACCCACGCCTGCCGTGCAGCCGGAGCCGATGCCCGCGGGACATTCTGCCAACGACGGACACGACCATTCCGGCCACTCGCACTAAGTGGCGCGGCAACTACTCGTCGTCGCGGTTTTCCCAGATCCATAAAAGGCTTCAAGCCACTTTGACGGAAACCGTTACTTTCGCGTGCAAGACTTCGAGGTAGCGCAACAGTCGATCCACGGTGAACTCGTCGTAGTGGTAGTGGAGGATCTTGCTCATGGGGGCAGGGTCGATGCCAAGGCGCTCGGCGAGTGTTTTTTGGGGAATTTTGGTTCGGAGACGGTAGATAACGAACTGTTCACAGAGATCGAACTTCAGCCGATCCAAGGTGGTGGCGTTCGGGCGAAGCGGTCGAGAGGCGAGGCCTTTGTCCAATTCCTTGAGAACCTCTTCGATTTCTTTTTGCGAAGGAAAGTGCACTTTCTTTTTCGTCATAGGAATCCTTTCTTTACGCGGAAGGCGTTGACCACTCCGAGGTAGTCGTTGGTAGCGCAAATCACGAGAACGAGGCGGTACGGACGATCGTTCCGGTACACAGGTTCCGCTTTGAAGTACTCAAATCCGTCACGTTCGGCCTCAATGTCAAACCGCTGTCCATCCAGTGTCCTCGCGAGGTCGACAATGATCTCGTCTGACATGTCGGGATGTTTGGACCGGTATTGATGGCTGATCAACAGGTGCCTCAAGAGCCGCCCGTTAATGTTGAGGTCTAGGGGGTAAACGATTTTCCTGTCTGAGAGACTAGGCATTGTTGATAAATTTGTCAACTTTTTGTTTGCGGCCACGCGCTGCCGGTACAAGATCCATGCCGGAACAAGACTTAGCGAGGTCTGACTAGAAGAGGAATTCCCAGGCCAAGCGGGCGGCAAGGCGGGCGGTGTGGCCGTCCACGTCGAAGCGCGGGTTCAGCTCGTACAATCCCATTTGGCGCGTCTGATTTTTGAGGCGACGGATGAGTTCACGCGCCAGCGCCGTATCGAGGCCCACGGCCTGCGGCGCCGACACGCCCGGCGCATCGCTTTGCGGAAAGGCGTCGAGGTCGATGCTGAGAGCGTAGACGGCGTCGGCCTTGTGAAGTTCCAAACGGTGAACCACGAGTTCCCACTGTGGTCCGAGGCCGGACGGAAGTTCCTCAAAAAAGAGCGTCGTGACCCGGTGACCGTGCGCCCATTCCAGGTGCGAGGCGGCGTTGCAACTGCGTTGCAGTCCGAGTGCCGACACGTGCGGGGGATTTTTCTCGGAGAGGATGCGACGGAACGGCGTGCCCGAGTGCCCGGCTCGCGAGGACTCGTCGGGATTCGGCCGCATGTCGAGGTGCGCGTCGAGGTTGATGACGTGTCCGGGCGCGCCCGCGAAGTCGGGGTAAGCCCAGTCATGCCCGCCCCCGAAGCTGAGCAGGCGGGCTCCGGTGCGGCGCAGGTCGCCGACAAAGCGGCGAGCGACCTCGTGGGCTTCAAGCAAGTCCATGCTCCAGGACGCCAGGTTTCCGAAGTCCCAGATTCGAAAGTCGAGCAAGCGTTCCGGCGGGGGCGTCATTTTGTAGAGGTGCTTGCGAATCTCATCCGGCCCTTCGGAGGCTCCGATGCGGCCACCGTTGCGGTCTACGCCCCGGTCGTCGGGATAGCCCAGCACCACGACATCGGCCGGCTTGATCTGACCCAGTGCGTTCTCAAAGTTTCCCTCCACGCAGTGAACCCGTGCGGCCACGCGCACGTCCGAGGGATCCTCGGTTCGTGGTTTGGGATGAAGCAAGCTTTTGGGGTAGGGGACGAACATGTTAGTCTCTCGAGTCTATCATGGCGGGGAAAAAGGGCGAGACTCAGGACGTTAAGACCGACCATGGCTGGATCGAAGTTCTTGGTGCCCGGCAGCACAATCTCAAGAACGTCCATGTGCGCTTTCCCAAGCGCCGGGTCACGGTGGTTACGGGCCCCTCCGGGAGCGGAAAGTCCTCTCTCGCCTTCAACACGCTCTTTGCCGAAGGGCAGCGCCGCTTCGTTGAATCTCTCAGCACTTACGCCCGGCAGTTTCTCGAAAAACACGAGAAGCCGGATTGCGACGACATCAAGGGGCTGACCCCGACCATCGCCATCGAGCAAAAGAACCAGACCAAGAACTCCCGCTCCACCGTGGGCACGGCCACGGAAATCTACGATTACCTGCGCCTTGTCTTCGCCAAGCTTGGCACGATGTATTCGCCCAAGACCGGCGACCCCGTCAAAAAAGACATCGCTCGCGACGTGGTGACGGAACTTCTGAAGCTTTACCCGGACCACCGCGGATACGTGCTTTTTCCCGTGGAGTTCGCGCCCAAATCCAAGATCCAGGATCGCAAGCGTTTGCTCGCCACTTACCTGGAGCGCGGATACACCCGCGCTTTCCTGGAAGACACGATCAAAAAAGGCAAGTCCGTTGACCCCCTCGACCTCCAAGAAGAGATCGTTTCCAAGGCCTCCAAGCTCACGGGCCGCGCCGGAAAGCCGCAGCGCTTGCTCGTGGTGGTGGACCGCTTTTCGCTGGCGGAGGACATCGCGGGACGTTTCGAAGACAGTCTCATCGTGGCGTACGGCGAAGGCTTCGGCCGTGCACAGGCGCTCGTGGTAAACGCAGACAACGAACTCGTGCTGCAAGGGCGCTACGCGGAATATCCCTCCACCGGGGGCGGCGAAGAACGCTACCCCGAACTTTCGCCCGTGCTCTTTTCGTTCAATTCGCCGCTGGGAGCCTGCGAAGTGTGCAAAGGCTTTGGCAACATCTTGCGCGTGGATCCGAAGCTCGTGATTCCGAATGAGCGCTTGTCACTGGCGCAGGGTGCGGTGGACCCCTTCACGAAACCTTCCGCCAAGGAGGCGCTGCGTGCGCTGCTGGGTTATGCGCGCGATCAGAAGATCTCGCTGAATTTGCCCTGGGAGGCGATGTCCGAGAAAGATCGCGCCAAGATTTGGGTTCAGGTGGAGAAGCATTTCGCCGAACTCGAGGCCGATCGCTACAAAATGCAGGTGCGTGTTTTTCTGTCTCGCTATCGGTCCCCGCAGACCTGCTCCGCCTGCAAGGGGCAGCGCTTGCGCATCGAAGCCCGACACGTGCTTTTCCATGGCAAATCGATCGGTGAGCTGACCGCCTTTACCGTGGAGGGGTTGGCCAAATGGTTTCGCGAGACTCCGTTTTCCAAGCGCGAGCGCGAAACCGCCAAGGACATTTTGCCGCAGATCCATTCTCGTTTGGATTTTTTGTTGCGCGTGGGCCTGGAGTATCTGACACTGGATCGATTGGCGCGAACGCTCTCGGGGGGCGAAGCCCAGCGCATCGCGCTCGCCAACCAACTGGGCTCGCGCTTGACGCAAACCACCTACGTTCTGGACGAGCCCAGCATTGGCCTGCATCCCAGGGACACCGAGCGACTCATCGATATCATGAACGAACTCGCCAAACTGCGGAACACGGTCGTGGTGGTGGAGCACGATCCCGATATCATTCGCGCCGCGGATTACCTTGTGGACGTGGGACCTACGGCAGGCGAAACGGGCGGCAATATTCTTTATCAAGGCGAGTACGCGGACTTCGCGGCTAAGGCACCTCGAGAAAGCACCACGGCCGCGTTTCTTGCGGGGCGCGATTTTATTCCGGTGCCCATGCGCCGGCGCATGGATCGTTTCAAGGATCGCGCGAAGTCCGTAGGGTGGCTGGAGCTGAGCGGCTGCAGCGAGAACAATCTAAAGAAAGTGAATTTACGTATCCCGCGGGGGATGTTCACCTGCATTACGGGTGTTTCCGGAAGCGGCAAGTCCTCGGCGGTTCGCAAAACCCTGTATCCCGCGCTCGCCAAGATTTTCCTCCAAGAAAACGACGAGGTGGGGCGTTTCGACAAAATCGGTGGCTTGGAGGGGATCAAGAGCGTGGTGCTGGTGGATCAAGAGCCCATCGGACGTTCGCCTCGCTCCAATCCGGTGACCTTTATGAAGGCCTTTGATGAGATTCGGATGCTGCTCTCCAGCACCGAGGACGCGCGCAAGAAAGGCTTCCACCCCGGGATTTTCTCCTTCAACGTCCCCGGTGGCCGCTGCGACACCTGCGAGGGCGACGGCTATTTGCGCGTCGAGATGGTGTTCATGGAGGACATGTTCCTCAAGTGCGATGTTTGCGAAGGCAGACGGTTCAAGCGCGAAGTATTGAACATCCGCTTTAAGGGAAAAAACGTTGACGATATCCTGAGCATGCCCGTAACCGAGGCCAAGCGCTTCTTTGGATCGGAGCTCCGCCTGCATCACACGCTGTCGGTGCTCGAGAACGTGGGCTTGGGATATCTGCGTCTTGGACAACCGGCCAACACTCTCTCAGGCGGAGAGTCGCAGCGCTTGAAGATTGCCCGCGAATTGGCCGGTCCCGCGCAGTCCGGTGTGGTGTACGTACTCGACGAACCCACGACCGGGTTGCATTTTGGCGACGTGAAGGTTCTTTTGCGCGTGCTCCATGAGCTCGTGGAGCGCGGAAATTCCGTGATCGTGATCGAACACAACGTGGATGTGATGAAGTCCTCCGACTGGATCGTGGACTTTGGTCCCGAGGGCGGCGAGCGCGGCGGAAAGATCGTTGCGGAAGGCACTCCGGAAGACATCGCCGCCTGCGGCAAGGGACATACCTGGCGCTTTCTTAAGGCGGCGCTGGAGAATTCTCCCAAGGTGAGCGTGCCTGAGTTGCTGGGGGGTTCTGCGTTGTGAATCGCCGTTTGTTCGTGCTTGCCTTGACGGGAGCGCTGACCACGCTGGGTGCTTGTTCCCATGGCGAGATGACCGCCGTGAAACCCGAATCCGATCCGGACGCGTCTTCTCGGCGAATGGTGTGGGCGGCGATGGGTACGGTGTGGACGCTCGACTATCTCGCTCCTCCCGAGTTTCCGTTTTCGGCGACAGCCGAGGTGGAAGAGAGCGTGCGCGAAGTGGTTTATCGCTACGACATGGTGTTCTCGGATTGGGCCGAGGACAGCGAACTTCGTCGTATCGAGCGCCGAGGGCTGACGCGCTGGCAGGAGCCGAGCGGGTTGTTCTTGGAAGGCTTGCGTTACGCCAAAGACGCTTGGGACGCTACCGGTGGTGCCTTCGACATCACCATTGGTGCCGTGCAGTGGAAGGCCGCGCGCAGATCTGTGGGCATGGACAAGGTGCGCATCCAGGGTCAGCGCTTTCGTTTCGTCAAAGACCCCAGGCGTCTCACCTTTGGAGGCATCGCCAAGGGTATGGCCGTGGGCGCCGTGGCGATGGAACTTCTGAGCCGTGGAGTGCGAGATTTTCGCATCGATGCGGGCGGGGGAAATCTGGCTCTCGTCGGCTTTGCCGATGGCAAGTCGGATTCGTGGCCCGAGGCCCAAACCTACAAGCTCCGAGACGGCAAGGTGTGGCACGTGTCGCGCTCCAGCGCCAAGGCTCACCGCGACTCGCCGGATGATTTCGATCCCAACGGCAAGGAGGTCGCGACTCAGCACATCTGGGACCCGAAAGACGTCACCCGAGCGCTCCATGCCCGCGACGTCGTGATCTGCGGCGCTGCGGCCAAGGAGTCTCAGCAGCGCGCGGGTGCCTTCGCCGACGTGTATTCGAAGGCCGTGCTGATTCGAGGCACGTTTCGCGTGCCCAAGGAATGCTTCGTTCGACGCTGAACCGTTTCGCGTCCTAGACGACCCACTCGAAGCGGGCCGTGAAGTGGCGCAGGACGGCCGGGCGATAGCTAAAGCGCACGCCACGCAGTTTGTCGGACTCCTTTCGAAACTCGGACAGCGCTTCCACCACGTAGTCCATGTGAGACTGAGTGTAAGTGCGTCGAGGGATCGCCAGCCGCACGAGTTCTTGCACATGGGGGGTCTCTACGCCTCGGGCGTCCACCCGACCGAACATCACGGAGCCAATCTCGGAAGCGCGAATACCCGCAAACTCATAGAGGGCGGCGGACAAGGCCCAGCCGGGAAACTGCGAAAGCGGAATATGCGGCAGCATCGCAGCGGCATCGATGTAGATGGCGTGGCCACCGGGCGGTGTCACGATGGGCACTTCGTTGGCGAGCAGTGCTTGCCCCACGTACTCGGTGGAACGAATGCGGTACCGGAGATACTCTTCGTCGAGCGCCTCATAGAGACCCACTGCGATGGTTTCCAAATCGCGACCCGAGAGTCCGCCGTAGGTGGGAAAGCCCTCGGTAAGAATCAAGTTGTTACGGCAAGCTTGGGCCCACTCGCGGCTGCGCATGGCCAAGAAGCCGCCCATGTTGGCCATGCCGTCTTTCTTGGCGCTCACGGAGGTGATGTCGCACAGATCAAAGATCTCGCGCGCGATCTGTTGGGGCGTGAGATCGGCGTACGCGGGCTCACGTAACTTGATGAACCACGCGTTCTCGGCGAAGCGGCAGCCGTCGATGACAAAGGTCACGCCGGATTCCTTGCACAGCTGCGAAACGGCCTTCAGGTTTGCGAGCGAAGCGGGTTGGCCGCCGCCGGAGTTGTTGGTGATCGTCATGACCACCATGCCGACCTCGCCTTTTTTCTCGCGCAGCGCGCTTTGGAGTTTCGCGAGGTCGATATTGCCCTTGAAGGGCGCGGGGACTGCGGGCTTGGAGAGTTCAGGGCAAGGCAGGTCGAGCGTGCGACAGCCGGCGGCCTCGGCATTGGCCCGTGTGGTGTCGAAGAGCATGTTCGAGAGAACCCATTGTCCCGGCTTGCAAAGCGTTCCAAAAAGAATGCGCTCCGCCGCACGGCCCTGATGCGTGGGGATAACCTCGGGGAGACCCGTGATGTCTTGGATGGCTTTTTCGAAACGATAGTAGCTGGGACTCCCGGCGTAGGATTCGTCGCCGCGCATAAGGCCGGCCCATTGCTCGGAGCTCATGGCCGTCGTCCCCGAGTCGGTGAGCAGATCGATCATCACGCGTTCGGAGGAAATGAGGAAGGGATTGAGTCCCGCTTCCCTCAGCCACTCCGCGCGCTCGGCTCGTGTGGACAACAAAATGCTCTCGACCGTCTTTATGCGGAAGGGCTCGATGATGGTTTTGAAGTCCCATTGCTTCATGGCCGCAGGCTACTCTGCCCGTGGATCGGCCTCAACCGGGGCGCCCGGACAGGGCACGTGGGCCAGTACGAAAGCACCCACCACCTGAAAACCCTTTTTCTCGAGGGCCTCGCGACAGGCCCGGAGGCTGCCGCCGGTGGTGGACACGTCGTCCACGAGGAGCACCCGTGCGCCGGGTGCGGCGGCCTCGTGATGAGAGCGAAACAGGCCGTAGGCGCTGAGGCGATCGCGCCGGGAACGATCCTTCTGCGATTGCCAAAGATCGCGCCAGCCCCGGAGGCGCCGGGTGAGAAGCGATGCGCGCGCGGGCACTCCTAAGGCACGGGAGAGCTCTGCGGCCATGAACCCAGCCAGATCCGTTTCCAGCCGCCGACGCAGCGGGTGTCCTGGCACCCACGCGATGATGTCGATCTCCCAGGCGCGAAGTTCGGTGCTCCAGTGCAGCAAAAGGGCCCGGAGCCAGAACGCCAGGGCCGTTGGCAGAATTCCCGAGGGCTGGCTTTTGGCGAGCTGGATGAGTCTGCGCCACGCGCCTTCGTAGCTGCCGGCAGAAGCCACGCGGAGCTGAGGCACGTGCTCGCGACGCTGGGACCGGACATTGAGGCGCAGACGTAGATCGGCAAAGCAATCGGTGCACAGAAGCGAGGCGCTCGAGACACTTGCTTCGCAGGTGAGGCAGCGGCACGGGGCGAACGATGGCAGCGACGCATCAGTTGTGAGCATCGAGAGACTCCATGCGAGCCAGAGGAGAGCGAGCTCGTTGTTGACCTAGGTCGTCGCTCGCCAAAGTCCACAGCAGCGAAAGGACTTCCGGGGAGTGGCCCGTGGCTGCGCGCAACGCCGCGATCATCTTGGCGCCGAGTTCGATCCGGCGAGTAGAGCTCGGGCCGAGTTTGCGCTGACGCTCCAGCTGTTCACGCGCTTCCTTCTCGAAGGAGCGAGCTTCGCTTCTTTTGGCCACGATCCACGCTTGCAGCTCCGCCGGTGGCGCCTCGATCGGCACGGTCTTGAGAAGTTCGGGACGCCGTGAACTCACGGCCGACCGCGATGCGGATTCTTCTGCGGCGCCGTCCACGAAGAGCACGAGCCCCATCCGGTCGAGGATGGGCCCGGAGAGGCGGTTCTCGTAGGCCACGCGCGCCGAGGTGCTGCATCGGCAGAAAGCCAGATTTTGCCCCCGAGCCCCGCCGCAAGGACAGGGATTGGCCGTGGCTACGAGCCAAAAATCAGCGGGCCACGCCACGGGGCCCGAAGCGGAGCTCCGCGTGAAGGATTTTTGATCGAGAACCATGCGCAAGATTTCGCGACAGTCGCGATTGAGTTCGGCGAACTCGTCGAGAATCAGGAGTCCGCCGTGGGCGAGACTGAAGAAGCCTGGACGCGGCAAGCCCGCGCGCAAGGTGCCGATGAACTCGGCAAGGTGCGCGCGACTGTGGGGCATCAGGCACGGCGCGCCCTCCGCGGCGCGGCTGCCGCCCAGGGCCCAAAGTCTTCGGATTTCACGCCGGGTAGTGGCCTCGGGCTCGGGCAGGAGCCGAGCGCACCAGCGCGCGAGTAATGTTTTTCCGGTGCCGGGAGGGCCCATCAGAAGCACCGGCAGCTGGGCAACGGCGGCCACTGCCAGCCAGGCGCGCTCCCACTGCAGGCCCCGAATCGACGGCAGTTGCTCGAGGGGGGCGAGCGGAAACTTTTTGGAGGCCCGTCCCTGATCGAGCGGAGGCAAACGTTCAGGGTCTCCGCTCAGTACGAAGTCCCACGCGTCGCCGAGATTGCGAAAGCGCCCGGGTCCGACGAGGCCCGGTCCCCCTTCGCGCTCGAGGATCTCGGAGACTTCGGTGGGGCGAATCTCCCCCTCCAGACTGAGGGCTCCGACCCAATGGAAATCCTCGAGCACGCGGCGCGATCTCTCCGAGAGGGGCTCGGGCCAGAGAGCCGCCAGGCAACCCAGCACGATCGGCAGCTCCAGATGGGCGCCGTTCTTGGATTCGTCGGCGGGAAGCAAGTGGATCAGGATGCGGTCCAAGGGTCCCCAGGGGCAGTGGCGCGCCGCGAGGGACCGAATCTTGTCGCGACTGTCTCGCAACCAGGCACCCGGAAGGCCTGTCAGCGAGAGCTGCTGCAGTCCGCGGGCTCGAAGGACTTCGATCGTGATCTCTCGATCCTCGAGCCCGGAGCAATGCAGGGAACGTAAACGAATAAAGGAGAGGGCTTTGGTGGCTTCCATCCATTTCCCCCGTCCAAGAACCATGCCAGAATTTACTTATGCGGGATTTTGCACGATGGTCAGCCGCGACGGACGAGCACTTTGCCGAACGCCGTGTGGCTGCCTTTGATCTTGACGACACGCTCACGGTTGACGGCGCGCTGCCCTCCGAGGTGATCGCCGCGCTCGAGAATGTCCAGAAGCAGGGTTGGACGACCGTGCTCGTAACGGGTCGCTCCGCCGGTTGGGTGGATGCCCTCGTGAAGCTCCTTCCCTTCGACGGCATCGTGGGCGAGAACGGCGCGTTGCTTGCCTATTGGCCGCAGGGAAAAAGTCGGCGGCGAGCGCGCGAGGAAGCCACGAAGCTTTACTGGAGCCCTGCAGGCTTCGGGGCGCAGCCGCCGGACGGTTTACGCGATCGTTTTGCGGACGCGATCGTTAAGATTCTGGCCACGCACCCAAGGGCTCGGGTGGCCTCCGATCAGGCCTTTCGTCTCTACGATCTTGCCATCGACTTTGCCGAAGAAGTCGATCCTCCTCTCGATCTGAGCGATGCCGAGGGTATTCGTTCCCAGTTCGAAGCACTCGGAGCGACGGCGAAAGTCAGCAGCATTCACGTCAACGGATGGTGGGGAAGCTTCAATAAGGCCGATGGACTTCGTCGCCTGGTGGAAAAAGTTTACGGACTTTCGCTCGAACGTAATCTCCTCTACGTCGGGGACTCACCGAACGACGGCCCGCTCTTTGAGATCGCAGGCGTGTCGGTGGGCGTGGCCAACGTTCGCCGTTTTGTGGGGCAACCCGGTTTTCAGTCGCCGACTTACGTCACTCAGGAAGAAGCTGGACGCGGGGCGCTGGAACTGTTGCGGTCCCTTCCCGTGCGGAACGTGCGAGCGTGAAGCACGCATTCCGCCTCGGGGCCTGGCTCCTGGTTTGTTTGGTGACGGGCGCCTACGCGCAAGAGGCGCTTTCGCCCCCGGCAGCGTCGATCCGAGTCGTGCGCGAGCAGGCAGCGCTGAAGGAAGAAAGTTTTCTGTTTCGCATTCCTGCCCTCAGCGGTGGTCCGATCGACGGCTTGGAGAAGCCGCTCCCCGTTCAAACCGTTTTGACCCTCACCCTTCGTTCCCAGGACGACGCGTGGGCCTTTGCCGAGGTGGCCGGCCGCCAGGGTTGGGTGCCGAGCTACGCCTTAGATCAGGCGCGCACGGTTTCGATGGATTCGCCGTCCCCGCCTCCTAAACAGGCGGTTGTGTTTCCCTCCCAGGGGCGACCCTTCGTAGCGCCCGAATCCGAGCTTCTGCGCTTGCTGAACTCGCCCTCCACGCGGGACTCCCGGTGACCGCGAGCGGATTCCGAGTTCCTTGGCTGGGTGTCATGGTGATCGGGGCCTGCGCCACGAAGCCGGTTTCGGCCCCGCCATCGCCGGCGGTTCCGAGCGCGTCGCGCCCTGCCGGCGGAGATTTTCTCAGGGGCCAAGCGATTCAGCTCAAACGGCCCAGCGTGGTCTATGCGTTGCCGAGCGCAAAGTCGAAGGCCGTGGCCGACGTAGAGACCGGCACGATGCTTCTCCTTGTAGACACGTCGCCGCGGAAAACGTGGCTTTTTGTGCAGGATGAAGACGGGCATCGCGGCTGGGTGCCTGCGAAGTTCACCGATTTTCGCTGGGAGTCGCCAAGGGCCGAGGACAAGACCACGGCCGCAGCCACGGAAGACCTGGAGGAATCCAACGACGTGCGCGAGGTCGTGGAAGAATCCTCGCGCGGACGGGCCCAGGGGAGCGTGCTGGAAACCGGCGTGCGTAAATCGTTCTCGGATCCTCACGGGGACTGGGCCTGGATGGCGCTTTACACGCGCTACCTTTGGCAAAACGGCCCGCTGAGTTTTGGCCTACAGGGCGGTTACGACGGCTATCTGGGCGGGCAACGCGGGGGATCGGCGTTGCCGCTCCGATTGAAAGTGCGAAATTTCGACCCCCAGCGGGGCGTCGCGTTCCTCGTCGACGCCGGGGCCTTTTTCATGCGCCATCCCAGCGAGGGTTGGAGCACGGGCGTGGCCCTGGGCATGGGATCCAGCGTCGTTTATTCGTCCGGCTTTACCCACGGACTTCGCTTGGGCCTGGATTTCGTGCCGGGTACGAGATTTGGGTTAGAATGGAATCTCGGATGGAGCTTCTAAAAAATTTGCGGATCGCGTTTTGGGTGACCACGATCGGATGGCTCACAGCCACCACCTGGGCGGGACCGCCGGTGGATCTGACCAACCCGGATGCTCTTGAGCCTCGTAAGCCGCTTCGGCCTCGCTTGAACGAATCCGACATTGTGTACGTGGACAATTCTCGCCGTACGAATGAGGAAGACTCTTTTACGAGGGTGCTCTTCGACGTGCCGGGCCGCTCGGCGCCGGGTCGAGGAGGGAAAGTTCTCTTTAAAATGAGAATGGGCGACGCGGTCAAAACCTTGAAACTTTCGAAGGACTCTCGGTGGTGGGCGGTTCAGGACGTTCGCACGAGCCGTCGCGCCTGGGTTCCCCGAAACGCCGTGCGCGAGCGCGAAACTGGCAAGGAAAAGGCCCCCGAAAGCAAGTAGCGCTCAGTGACGACGTGCCCTTTCAGGGCTTGAAGCGCGTGACTTGAGTGAGGAAAGACTTCGCAAAATTCTGCAAGTGCTTCACTCCGTCGGGATTTAAGATGAAGGCCCCCTCGTCCATGTAGATTCCTCGATTCATTTCGATCTGGAGGGCATGGATGCGATCCGCGGGGCGTCCGAAGGACTGCGTGATGTTGCCGCCTTTGTAGGGATCATTCGGCTTGATACTCAGGCCCGCGGCCTCGGCGGTGGCCACGGCCATAGCCGTGATACGGGGGTCGCAACTCTTTCCCAACGCATCCCCGGGAACGATGTCGGCTCGCACTTGGTTGGGGTCCGCGTGGTAACCGGTGCCTTGTGAGGGCATCGAGTGTCCGTCGATGAGAATCGCGAAGCCGAACTTACGGCGCGTTTCCTCCAGTTCCACCCTCAAGAGATCGCGGTAGGGCTTCCATACGAAGTCCACGAGCATCCGGTAGCTACGCTGCGAGAGCGGACGAGAAAGTACGGGCTCCCCCTGCGTGCTCTCGATCCAAAAGAGACCACGGGGGTGAGTGCCCGCGGGTGCCGGGTGGCCCTCCACGGAGCGAACGTCGATTTCGTCGTCGCGGCGATTGAGGTCGATGGCGTAGCGATGGGTCCGGGCCACCACGAAGGGAATGTCCAACTCGTAGGCGGCTTCGGCCCAAAGGCGGGGCACCTCGAAATCGACGTCTCGCAAGAAGACGTTCTCCGGCAAGGCGCGCAGATCGCCGCGCTCCACGGGGATCTCGAGTCCGGAGTGCGGAACACTGAGCACCACGGGAGACGTGCGCTTGCGGCTGGGTTCGAAGCGAATCATGAGTCGGAGCTTTCGTCGCGTTCGGGCGCGAGTTTTACGAGCCCTTCGATAAGGACTCTGGCACGGTCGAAGATATCTTCGCCCGTGGCTGCGGGACGTCCCGAGGCACCGGTGAAGCGGAGGAGATCGAGTTCATGCCACAGTCGCTTGAGCGGTTCCAGTTGGCGATGGTGTTCGACGTGCAAAAGCGACTTGAGGGCGTCCATGATTTCGTCGCGGGCGCTTTCTCCGTGAATGTCGGGGCGGGAGAGCAGTCCCGCCAGACGCTCGCGCATCCACTCGTCTACCAGGATGGCCCGCGGAACCACGTTGGCGCCTTTGAGTTCGCGGAGGCGGCGGGCCGTTTTTTCCCAGGGCGATCGGCGGAAGAGATTCTCTTCGGATTCGTTGCGCCGGCGGCGCACGGCCACAACACTCAGAAAGGCAAACAAAATTCCATTGATTGACCAACCGACCACTCCTCCGAGCACGGAAGGCTTGCCTATGGAGTCGGCACGAACCCAGGTGCCGGGCCGGGCGGCGAGTTCGCGAAAGCGCGGACCCTCGGGCGCGGCTTTGGTCTCGGTGGGCGCTGCGGAGGAGCCGCCTTCCACCTGGAGCGTGAGGGCGGGACCGTTGAGCGTGACGTATTGCGCTTTCTCGGGATCGAAGTAGGCCCAATTGAGAGCTTCTAGCGAGTAGTTGCCGTCTGTCTTGGGCTCGATCAGATAGTCGAAGGACTTGAAACCCGTGGCGTCCTCTCGGAACTCGTAACTGGGAATCGGAGTGCGCGTCAGCTCGAAGCCTGCGGGAATCTTGAGAGTGGGTGCCTCGATGGCTTTCACGTTGCCCTTACCTGTAACCGTGACGACGATCGAGAAGGGGTTGCCCACTGAAAGCTTCCCCGTAGGCCCCTTCACTTCGAGGCGAAACTCGCCCACGGCCCCGGTGAACTGCGAGTCGGGCGGCGAGGCCGGCAGCGGCTTGGCGTCGATCACGACTTCGCGACTGGTCTTGACCATGGGAATCACGGAATCGGCCGCGCTCGGCATTTGGTTCGTTTGTCCCATCATGAAACGCTGGATGGCATCCACCGGCGAGGTGATCACGTCGGCGCGAAACTTCATCGGTTCGATCGTGAGTCGACCGGCGCGCAGCGGGAACACCGCATAGCGGAAAATCTCGGAGCGCAGGTACATGGTGTTGTTCAGTTCAAAGGGCTGGGCCGTGAACGACTTGGGCGTGATGAGCTCTTCCTTGAGGAAGCCCTTGAAGTCGGGGAACTTGGCGATCTCCGGGTGATCGAGGTTGCGATCGCGCTGGTAGAGCGCGTAGGAGAGTACGATGAGCTCCCCCTGATAGACGCTCGTTTTGGAAGGCTCCGCGCGCAGAAAAAACGATTCGCGCGTATTGACCGTGGGGTCGTACCCGCCCGAGCGTGGTGCGTTTTGCCGAGGACCGGCGTGGAGACTCTCGTCGGGGTTATCCTGCGGCGTTTGTTGAAAGCCAAATCCGGGAAGGTTGTTGCCGCCGGGGCGGCTGCGGAGTGGATCGCGTGCGATGGCGTTGCCCGGGAGCTTATCCACCAGGATTTCCTTGGGATCCGTCGTGAGCTTGAGGGTTCCGATATAGAACTCGATCGCGGGAATTTTGAGTTTGCCCTGCCGAAGCGGCTTCAAGGTGTAGACGTATTCGCCTTTGAAGCGCGTGACGATGCGGCCGTTCTGAATCACGCTCGTGAGCACGGGCGTGGAGTAACTGTTGATCAGGTCGAAATCCGCCAAGCGAGGCATCCGAGGAGGCACGATGGGATCGTTGCCGTCATGGATGATCGTGATGCGGTACTGAATGGGTTCGCCGGCGCGACTGCGCTCGGGAGTGGTTTCGACGGCCACCTTGGTGGCGGCGTGCGCGCCACCACTCAAAACGGACAAAGCCAAAGCCGCGAAAAAGTTTCGCGAGCGGGGGAAAAGAAGCATCCGGGAATTTTATCAGGTGGGGGGTCTCCATGCTCGCGTAGCCTCCCCAGCGGCCGTCAGGAATTGGGCTTGCCGCGGCGCGCCCTCAGAGCTGCGGTGTCCTGGGTGCTACCAGGGGTTGTCGCGTCCGGTGGAATTGACCTTGCCTTGCTCGGAGTTCTGCGAGCGGCTGCGTTGTTTAGCCTCCGACTGGGCTTTGCGTTTTTGCACTTCGCGTTCTTCGCCCGATACGCTTTCGAGAATCTGACGGGCTTCGCTCTCGGACACCTCGGTGCCCGAGAATTTGGGTGCCTGCTTTTGGTCCTTGTGGTCCTTCCCGGGCTCGGGAGGCTTGCTGGGGCCTTCGCCTCCGCCGCCTTGGGAGTCCTTGTTTTCGCCCTGGCCGCCTCCGCCGCCACCTCCGCCTCCGCCGCCTTTTCCGTCGGGATCTCCGAGCAGGCGCGTGATGTTGTCGCGCGCGGCTTTTTCGAGTTGCTCATCGGTGGCTTTGTCGCCGCTCTTGTCGAGTAGGCTCGCGTAGTAGCTCAGCAGAGCACGAGGGGTGTCGCTCTTGAGCTCATAGGCCTGACCCAGTTGGTAGTTGAGTCCTTTGCGGAAGCCTTTGTTGGCGGCCGCGGCCGTTTCGGGAGCTCGCTTTAGAGACTCGAGCTCTTTGAGTGCTTCGTCCACGAGTCGCTCGTCGGGCTTGGGCGTTTCCTTGGGCGATTCCGCTTCGGCGGTGGGTGTTTGTGGCGGTATCGCAGAGAACAGCTTGTTGGTGGCCCAGTTGAAGCGGACGCCGAGTTCGGCCGAGTTGCGCGTGAGCGCATCGAGGAACTTGGTTTCGGCTTGGGCGTAGTCCTTGGAGTTGAAACTCTTGACGGCCTGGTTGTTGTCCCACACTTGAAGAGGATTCGCGGCCCGCGCGTCTGGGGTTCCCGCGAAGGCCACGAGGAACAGGGCCCAGCCCGAGAGACGGCGGAACATGCGGGTCTCCGTGAGCGCGAAATCAAGGAGGAGCAGCAGCAGGCCCACGAGGAGAGGCCACTGAAAGCGTTCCTCGCGATCGAGCTTGGTGCCGGCCTCGCGGCTGTCGCGCTTGTAGTTGGCGATGGCGTCGCTGAACTTCTTCCAGGCGTCCGTGCCCATCGAGGCGTAGAAAACCTGGCCGCCCGTTTTTTTGGCGATCTCGAGAAGACCTTTGTCGAGCAGCTTCACCGTGACGGGCTGACCCGTTTTGCGGTCCTTGACGTAGCCTTCCAAATTGCCCCGCGGGTCGCGCAACGCGATCGGTCCGCCCTGCGCGGTGCCTACCGCCATGCTGAACACTGGCACGCCGAGCTTGACCGCCTTGTCGATCGAAGGACCGCTTTCTTCGACGTTGTCGTCGCCATCGCTGAGCAACACGATGAGCTTGGCGGCTTCGTCGAGAATCTCGTTGCCGTCTTTGATCTGGTCCAGCTTGAGCGCCGTGAAACAGGCGTCGATGCCGGCTCCCAGGCTCGTTGCCTGGTCCGAGATAAATCCGGGCTCCAGGGGATCGAGAAAACCCGAGAGAGCATTCGCGTCCGGCGAGAGGGGTGCTGCCACGTAACCCGATCCAGCAAAGCCCACGAGCGCCGCGCGGTCGCCGCCGAGTTGCGGAAGAAAGAGCGAAAGCTGATTCTTGGCTGCCTGTAAGCGACTCGGGGACACGTCCTCAACGAGCATCGAGCGCGAGAGATCCACGGCAAAGCAGATGTCGAGACCCTGGGCTTTGACGGTGTGAGCCTTCTGGCCCCACTGGGGTCCAAGCGCCGACAAAACCACGAGCGCCGTGCCGAGCAGGTAGAAGGCGTCCTTGAAGGGACGGTTTACGGGGCGCGCAGACTCTTCGCGGAAATGCTTGACGCCCATTTTTTCGCGAAAGCGTCGCCGCAAGGCGAAAGTTTTGATCATGGCATAGATCACGAACACGAGAGCCAGCAGAAGCCACATGTTCTGCGACTGCGACCAATACACGCCAAAGGTTTCCGTCCAGTCGAGGAATCCGCTCATCACGGCAGCTTCCTCCAACGAGTATTGAGTGCGAGGCCCTCGGCCAAGAGCATCATCACACCCATCAGAAGCCAGGGCCAGGCGAGTTCTCCGTAGCGCACGAGGGTGTTGGTTTCGACCTTGGTCTTCTCGAGCTTATCGATGGTTTTAAAGACTTCCTCCAGCACGCCTTCGTCTTGGGCGGTGAACGAGCGACCACCGGTGCGTTGGGCGACGTCCGTCAGGAGTTCGTCGTTGGCGGCGTCCGTGAGGTAAGCCCAGGCCTGTGTTTCGCGGCCCGTGAGCGGATCGATGGCCGTGGTGGGGAACGCAACGCGACCCTTCTTGCCCATCCCGATGGCGTAAATCTTGATTCCGAAGGCCTTGGCAAGCTCGGCCGCGGTTACGGGGTCCACGCTACCCATGTTGTTGTCGCCGTCCGTGACGAGCACCACGATGCGACTTTTGGCGATGGAGTTCTTGAGATGACTGACCGCCACCGCCAGGGATTGTCCGATGGCGGTGCCGTCTTGGAGGTTGCGATTCGAGGAATTGAGAATCGCCTCGCTCAGGATCTTGTGGTCCACCGTGAGCGGCACCGCAAGGTAGGCTTCGCCGCTAAAGAGGACGAGGCCGATTCGATCATCCGAGCGTTTGGATACGAAGTTAATGAGCGTGTTGATGGCGACGCCACGGCGGTTAGGACGGAAGTCCACGGCCTCCATGGACTTGGAAAGGTCAAAGGCGATCACCATGTCGATGGCTTCGACGGTGCGTTGCTCTTTTTTGAAGACTTCCTGCGGTCGGGCGAGAGCCACCACGAGGAAGGTCAACGCAATCGTGCGCAGAAAGAGATGCACGCGAAAAGGCGAGGGGAAGCGCAAACGCGGTCTGCCGTCGATCCAGGTGCCCGTGGGGTAATCCAGGCGCGCGCGCTTGCGCACGCCCCAGCGCCATTGGAAAACCGCCGCACCCCATACGAGGATCAAGAGCAAAAAGGCTTCCGGATGAGTGAAGTTCACTTCTTCACTCCTGGTTTGGCTCCGGGTTTAGCGCCGGGTTTGGCGCTGGGCTTGGCGGGTGCGGTCACGACGAAGGCCTCATAGGTGTCCTTGAGGGCGGCAAGAAATCCACGACGCACTTCCGTGTCGGGCATTTCGCCCGCAAAGCGCACTTGATCCGCTTGGCTTAGCAGGGCTTCGACGGAGCCCGGGCCGCTGCGCAGCTTGGCGTGGAACTGGGAATGCACCGCGAAGGCCGACTTAAAGGAAGCCGTGAATTCGCGCGTGGTTTCGGAGCCTGCGCTAAACGAAAGACGCATTTCCAAGTACGCGCGCAAACGGTCGTAGGCGCCCACGTAGAAATCGCGCACTACCTTGGGATCGCCGGACTCCGGAATGCGCGCTTTTTCCGCGTCGCGCAAGAACAACTTAAGTGATTCGTCCGCCGGCAAGGGCGGCGGGGCGGGGGCCTTTGCCTTCTTTCGTGGCTTTTTTCGTTTGCTCAACAAATGCACGAGTCCCCAAATCGCCGCTCCGAGAGCCATCACCGTGAGCGCGATCGCGAACCAAAGCCACAGCGGGTAGGCGAGGGCGGAGGCCGCGAGCGGTGGCGCGTGTTCGGGCGCTTGATCCTTGGGTGGTTGCGCGAGCGAATAGGCGAAGGTGGCTTTGCTTCCGTCGCCGCAATCGAGATCGCCCGAGTACTGCCCGGCCCGAAGCGGTCCCAGATAGATGAGGTTGTCCTGGATTCGGACCACCGACAAGAGAGGCTTCGGGGGCGCGGAAGCGTCGGTCGCCGCTTGGCCGGGGGCGCTCGGAGGCGCGGCCTCGGCGCTGCCGACAGGCCAGAGCTGACCCTCCTGGACGAGCGGTTTTACTCCCGGGGGGCATTGCGCCTCGACCCAGTCACCGGGTTGAATCGGCGGGAAGGTGTCGTCCGCCATGGCTTACTTTCTCCCTCGGAGGTGCCGCATGCGGAAGAAACTTTGCAGCAAGGGAACGTAGTCGTCGTCGGTGCGGGACCAAAGCAGGTCCACGCCGGTGCGGCGAAAGGTTTCTTGGATGATCGCCCGGCGAGTCTCGCCATGTTTTCGAAGGTAGTTTCGCATCTCGGCCGAGCTGGCGTCGATCGTCACGGGCCTGCCGAGTTCGGCGGTTTGGAGTTCCAGAAATCCGGGCACGTCGGGCAGTTCCCACTCCTGCGGATGGTCCACACCCACCGCCACGATTTCGTGCTTCGAGGCCACTCGCCTCAGCACGGTCTCGCCGGGGAGAACCTCCATGTCCGAGAGCACGAACACGATGGATTGTTTCTTCAATACATGATCCAGGTGGCGCAGCGCCACGTCGGGCGCCGTGCGCCGGCCGACGGGTTCAAAGCAGAGGACGTCGCGGATGATGCGAAGAAGTTGGCGACGGCCCTTCTCCGGCAGAACGACGCGTTCGATTTGGTCGGAGTAGAGAATCAGTCCCACCTTGTCGCTGTTCTCGATAGCCGAGACGGCGAGCGTGGCCGCGATCTCGGCCAAGCGCTCGGCCTTCTTGCCCGCCCAGGGACCACGGCGGAGAGAGCCGCTCGTGTCCACCACGAGCATCAGGGTGCGTTCGCGCTCTTCTTCGAAGGTTTTGAGCACCGGCTCTTGTGCTCGAGCCGACACGTTCCACGAGATGTGTCGCACGTCGTCCCCGTAGACGTAGTTACGGAATTCGCGGAACTGCATGCCCGAGCCGCGAAAAGCCGAGAGGTACTGACCGGCCATGCCGTCCTGCACGAGCTTGCGGCTCGCGATCTCGATCGCGCGTACTTTCGCGAGGAACTCGGCCGGAATCAAAGTGACTCTCTCCTTGTCGATCCGGCCTTAGGGCGCCGGGATCACGGACAGGACCTTGCGGATGACGGTGGGGGTCGTGACGTCTTCGGCCTGAGCCTCGAACGTGAGGGCAATGCGATGGCGCAGGATGTCGAGTGCCACGGCTTTCACGTCGTCGGGGGTTACGAAGCCGCGTCCTTCGAGGAAGGCCTTGGCCTTGGCGCCCCTGGCGAGCGAGATCGTGGCGCGCGGGCTGGCTCCGATGGCGATGAGGTTCTCGAACTCCTTCATTTCCTTGCGCGCCTTGGGCTCGCGCGTGGCGAACACGATGTCGAGAATGTACTCCTTCACTTTCGGATCCATGTAGATGGCGTTGCAGATGGAGCGGGCTTTGAGAATTTGCGCGGCCGTCGCCTGGGGCGTGACCTTGGCCGCGTCTCCACCGGCCTGACGCTCCAGCACTTTCATTTCTTCAAAGCGGTTGGGGTACCCCACCACCACCTTGAACATGAATCGGTCGAGCTGTGCTTCGGGCAAGTTGTAGGTGCCCTCTTGTTCGATGGGGTTCATGGTGGCGAGCGTGAGGAAAGGTTCCTCCAGCTTGTACGACTGCTCGCCGATGGTGACTTGCTTTTCGCCCATGCACTCAAGCAGTGCGGCCTGCACTTTGGCGGGGGCTCGGTTGATTTCGTCCGCCAGAAGAATGTTCGTAAAGACTGGCCCCTTTTTCGGGGTGAACTCGCCTGTTTTCTGACTGTAGATCATGGTGCCCGTAAGGTCCGAGGGCAGAAGGTCGGGCGTAAACTGCACACGGTTAAACTTGATGTCGATCACGTCGGCGACGGTTTTTACGGTGAGTGTTTTGGCGAGACCCGGCAAACCTTCGAGCAACACGTGCCCGCCCGTGAGGAGGCCCATGAGGATCCGTTCGACCATCACCTTTTGGCCCACAACCACCTTGCCCACTTCCTCCTGCACCCGCAGAAAAAAGGAACCTTCTTGGCGAACGAGTTCGGTCAGGCGTGCGACATCCGGATTCATGGCCACCATTTTAGGACTCCCGCGCGAGAGCGGGGCGTTGGGCTGGTCAAATAACCGTTAGATGATGCCGCGTGGTAGACTTTGGCCCGTGACGACCGCTTGGCTTCCTCCTCGGACCCGACCCTTTCGCACGCTCTTCGGTGCCTTGTTCGCCGCCGTGATTTGGGGAGTGGTCGGCGCGCTGCTTTCGTCTCCGGCCTTGGGCGTACTCCTGGCCGCGTGGTCGTTGCTGCTCGGACCGCTTCTCGTGCCCACGTTCACATGGTGGTCGTTGCGCTTGCGCGGTCGGGTTCGCCCCGTGGATTATGCGCGCGAGTCCACGCTGGCGCGCGCTTACTTTGAGAAGATCGTTCAACAACCGGGTCCGCGTCCGGAGGTCTGGGTGCTGGGCTCGGCGGACCGTGGCTTTTTTGTCTTTGAGAGTCTGTTTCGGCGGAAACAAGTGGTGGTGGTGACTTCGGGTTGGCTCGCGCTCAGCGAGTCTCGTAAACGTCAGGACTGGGACGAATTGTGGGCTTCGCTCGCGGTGACGCGGCGGCCCGCGCGTCTCGTGCGAACAGTGCAAATGGCGCTTTGGATCGGGGCCTTGTCGCCCCTCGACGTCTTGTTCCAGGCTCTGCGTATCCTTACGGATTTTTTTGGTTTTGTTGACATGCCTCGCGGCGGATTTTGGTTCCTGGGCAGTGCCTGGCGTCTGCGCGAACTCTGGTTTGGCAGGGCCTCTCGGGGGGAGGACACCGTCTTTGCCCAGTCCTGGGGCGCAGGATCTCCTCCTCGTTATTGGGAGTCGCTGCTTTGGGGCGTTTGGTTTCAGGCGGTGCCGGAGGGTGTTCACCCCAGCTGGTATTTGCTGACGCGCAGTGGCGGATTTTTGGGTGCCGAAGCTCGTCTGGAAAACCCCTCTCGTCAGAGATAGTTTTCTGGGCATGAAAGAAGCCCCCGCTCTGTTTTCGACTTTCGTCATGGGACTCGCCTCGGCCACTTTGATTGAGCTGGGTGTGGTGGACGATCCCATTACGAAGCAGCGCCGGATCCAAAAGGACCAAGCTCGTCAGCACATTGCGCTCCTCGAGATGCTCCGCGAAAAAACGCGTGGCAATTTGCAGGACGAAGAGCAGGCGCTGCTTGACCGCGCGCTCACCGATCTCAAGCTTCAGTTTGCCCGCACTGCGGGTTGAGGAGAGCAAAGAACATGGACAAGAAGTATTCCCTTCCTCTGGTCTTCGCTTTGGGTGCGGCTGCTTTTGCGGCGGTCAGCGCGGACAAGCCCGCCGACAAAGCGCCGAAAACGCTGTGGACCGAAAAGACGGATTCCGAGCGTGCGCACTCGGGCACGGGCGTGGACCCTGCGGCTTTGAACAAGGTCTTCGTGGATTTGGCTCAGGGTGTGGGGCCAACGGTCGTCAACATCTACACCAAAACGAAAGTCGCGCAGCCGGGTCGTGGCAGTCAGGAAGATCTCTTCCGCTTTTTCTTCGGCAATCCGTACGGAGCCCCCGACTACCGGCCGCCGGCCCGCGAAGCGCAAGCGCTCGGCTCGGGCTTCGTGATCAGTCCCGACGGCTACGTGGTGACCAACTCGCACGTGGTTCGCCAGAGCGGGCGCACCGCGGATTCGATCCTGGTGAAGTTCAACACCGAATCCGCCAACAGCCAGGGCCACGAAGCCAAGGTCATCGGCGTAGACGAGCTCACCGACGTGGCCGTGCTGAAACTCAAGGAGCCCCCGAAAGATCTCAAGTCGGCCCCTTTGGGCAACAGCGACAAAGTCAAAGTGGGGGAATGGGTGGTGGCGATCGGCAACCCCTACGGTCACTCGAGCAGCGTGACCAAGGGCATCGTCTCCGCGCTCGGACGCTCCCTGGACGGCTTGAACCGCGCGGCCTTTTTACAAACCGATGCGAGCATCAATCCGGGCAACTCGGGAGGGCCGCTTTTCAATCTTTACGGGGAGGTGATCGGCATCAACACCGCCATCGATGCCCGCGCGCAGGGGATCGGTTTTGCGATTCCGATCAACGTTGCCAAGGGTGTCATTCGCCAGTTGGTGGAGAAGGGTGAGGTCACCCTGGGATACATCGGCGTGGTTCCGATGGATCTCACTCCCGAGATCGCAGAGCAGCTCGGCCTGAAAAACCGCGAGGGCGTTCTTGTGCAGGAAGTTTCTCCGGGTGATCCCGCGGATCGCGGCGGTTTGCAGGCCTACGACGTGGTGGAAGAAGTCAACGGACGGCGGGTGGAATCGGCTTTCCAGTTTCGCAGCGAAGTGGCCGCGGTGTCTCCGGGAGGTCAGGCGAGGCTCACCGTTCGTCGTGACGGACGCGAGGTCAAGCTCGTCATCACCGTGGCCAAACGTCCGTCCGCGCAAGAGTTGGCGCGTCGGCAAGAAGGTTTGGATGGCGCGCCGGCCGGCGCGCGCAGCGTGGGCAAAACCGGCCTCATGCTCGGAGAGCTTTCGCCGCAACTGCGGCAGCAGCTCGGAGTCGACCCCTCGGTGCGGGGCGTGCTCGTGATGAAGGTGCGTCCCGGCAGCGCAGTGTCCGAGGTGCTTGCACCGGGAGACGTGATTCAAGAGATCAATCGCAAGCCGGTAAAGAGCGTTGCGGAAGCGGAGAGGGCCTTGGGGAGTTCTAAGAAGAGTTTCCTGCTCAAGATTCGTCGGGGCGCGGGCTCGGTAATCGCCTTTCTCGATTTGTCCGATGACGGCTCCGGTGCAAGCGAGCAAGAAGAATAGTCCCAGCCAGCTGTCTAATCTTTAGACGCTGGCCCTGGGCTAAGTGCTTGATAGCCGAGTGACTGGGGCTGGAAAGGCTCTTGCAGTCTCAGAGGCTGTGAAGACGAAAATTTTGTTCTCGCTCGTGCTCGGCCTTGGGTTTTCTTCTCTCGCCTTTGCCGGACTCGGCAGCGAAGCCCGCGTGACCGAAGCACGGGAAAGTTACGAGCGCCTGCAAAAGGCCGCAGAGACAGGCTCTGCGAACCCCTTTGACGTGCTCGGTGGCGAGCGGCATCTCCTGCAAACTCAGCTCGCCTTAGACGCCAACGATGCCAAGGCCTTTCATGCGTTGGTGATCAACGTGGACGCTCGATTGGCTCTGGCGAAAAAGGCCTTCGAGATGGGGAGCGCTACGTCCGCCGACGTGGACCTCATCAAGTCAGAACGCCTGGGTCTCAAAGAAGGCTGCGCCGAACGCTATTCGCGCGCCAAGGCCCGCGCCAGCGCCGGGGATGCCACCGACGAGACGTTGCGTCTCACGATCGAGGCGTGTCAGGCGCTCTACAAGTAAAGCCCGCGGCCGCTGGGCGTTTAGTCTACTTTCCATTCGGAGAGCGGAACGACGATGCCGTTGTCGGCTTTGAGTGCGCTTTCCGCCGTTCCGCGTTCGGCGGCCTTGGACTCGGCGCTTCCCTCAAAGAGGAGTTTGCCGAGTTCGTCTTTTAGCTTTTCGCGATCGGCGAGCAGTTTGCTCAGATAACCTGCCGGCAACTTCTCAATGGAAGAATCCTTTGGCGCGGCCACGGTCCATTTTTTGTCGCCGCCCGAATCAATCTCCCTCAAAAGTTGCGCTTCCTCCAGGAGAGAGAGGAAGGTGCTGGCAGCTTCAGGTTATCGACCAAGTTCACGGTGAACTTGCCCAGGTTGCAGGGTGCGCTCGTAGCCAAGGCGCTGCTCGCCAAGAACTGCACGCTGTCCACGTACTCGCCGCAACTTCCGGTGATGGCAAAGGAGTCTTTGTTTCCCCGTAGACGATGGCCGCCTCGGACCACCCGAAGCCGTTCGGACGATCGTCGTCGAGCGTGATCTGGAGGGGGCTCGGGCGCGCAGGATGAAGATTAGATGAAGAGTCTCGCGTCAGTAGTCGCGAGGGACGCGCACCACCGGTATTTCCAGAGATACCCAGGGTTTAGGACGATACGGAGAGCGACCCGCGGACTGGGCGCGGCAGCCGCAGCAGGGCCTGATCTCCGATATCCGTCTCTTTATCTGTTTCTTGGCCGGGTTATTTGAGACCGGTTGTCGAAAGGCCGCCGGCCTTCGCTTGTTGCAGGGTGGGTTTCCACGTGGGGTCGATTTCCTGGTTCAGCGGCATTCCCTTGCGCTCGAGAATTCCCCGAGCCTTGAGGGCGCGCTCCGCCAGGGTGGGTAGCGGATTGCGGTGTTGGGTGAGGAAGCTGCGGATGTCGTTGAGGCCGCGGTAGTTAATGGCGTGATCGAGTGCGGCGTAGGGCTCCGTGGTGCAGTTCTTGGTGAGCGTGTTGTAGAACTTGTTGAGTCCGTTGTCTTGGCTCTCCTGGAGCGCGAAGCGCAGCACCTCGGCGCGGTCCGCGGGAGAAACGTGAAGCTCGAACTGATCGACGAGATGATCAAGCTCGTGGATCATCGTCTGGGCCGCGTATTCGAGTGAGTAGAAGCGGTAAACGATCACGTACTTGTCGAGCAGCCCGCTGAGCAGGTCGTACTTGTAGCCGACAGGGCCGTTGGCCTCTACGGAGTAGACAAAGCTGCGGATCTTGACCGGGGTCGAGCGATCGCCGGAGCGTTGCGGGTAGAGCGTCATCTCGGATCCGGGCGTCAGATGAAAGCGCAAGAAGGAGTGAGCCGCAGGAACGGCCGCCGGAAAATACTCCAAATTGAAGGAAATGCTTTCGACCGCGTCCGGACGCACGCGCGCGATCCAGGGTTTCCCCTGATGGATGAAGTTACCAAACACGATTTCGTCTTTGCTCACCGACGAACCTTCGTTTGCGGGCAGGTAGGCGCGCACCTGGGAGCGAGTGAGGATTTCGACGGGGCGGGCCAGGGCGCTGTTTATGCAGGGGAGTTTTTCCGGATTCTGCTCTCCGGGGCGGGCCGGCATGCGCAGGTCCGGCTCAAACGGATCCTGCGGATCTTGCTTGCAACCGAGAGAGGCCGGGTGGCGCGCTTCGGGGGTGCTGGAGCAAGCGGCGAGAAACGCGGCTAGGCCGAGACTGACCAGGTTAAGGACGTAGCGCGAAATCAACATGAAAGATCTCCTTCTACTAGGGGCCTAGTACGCCTTTGCCATCACCACGCGTTGAGCGGAGGGCTTGCCGGTAAATGGACACGTTCCCGCGCCGCGCGCAGCCTCCGGAATTTCGTCCGTAAAGGGAATGCAGCGGATCGAGGTTTCGTATTTCGCGGAAATCTTCTCTTCGTCTTCCGAGGTGCCGGCCCAGTGTACCCAGGCAAAGCCGCCGCCGTCTTTTTGGAAAAACTGCGCGAAGTCGTTCTCGGAGTCGATCACACGGAAGCGCGCATTCCGGCGCTCCAGCGCGCGATCGAAGAGTTCTTTCTGCATGGTTTCAAAGAGCAGTGGCTTGATCGAGGCGAGGGCTTGCGCGCGGGGCACGAAGCTTTTCTTGGCTTTGCGGCGATCTTGCTCGGAGAGCTTGTCTTCGTTCGCCACAAAACGACGCACTAGGCACAGCGAGCCGTTCGCTACGTCCTTGGGGCCGATCTCAATCCGCAGGGGCACGCCTTTGCATTCCCACTCGAAGTATTTTTCCACGGGCTTCAGGTTGTCGCGCGCGTCGAGCTTAACCGCGAGGCCTTGGGCACGGAGCTCGGCCAGCACCTTGTCGGCTTCTTCCAGTACCAGTTTTTGCTCCGCGTCGTCGCGCCAGATCGGTACGATCACCACGTGGATGTGGGCGAGCTTCGGCGGCACAATCAAGCCGGCGTCGTCGGAGTGGGTCATGATCAGGGCGCCGATCAGGCGCGTGCTCACGCCCCAGCTAGTGGCGTAGGCGAACTCGAGCTTGCCTTCCTTGTTGAGGAACTTCACGTCGGCGGCTTTGGAGAAGCTTTGGCCGAGGTAATGGCTCGTGCCCGATTGCAGGGCCTTGCCATCTTGCATCATGGCTTCAATGGTCATTGTGTCCACGGCGCCGGCGAAGCGCTCGCCTTCGGTCTTGCGACCGCGCACCACGGGCACGGCCATCACGTTGCGGGCGAAATCGGCGTAGACCTCGAGCATTTGCTCGGTCTCGGAGATGGCTTCTTGCTCGGACGCGTGAGCCGTGTGGCCTTCTTGCCACAGGAACTCGGCGGTGCGCAGGAACAAGCGCGTGCGCATTTCCCAGCGCACCACGTTGGCCCACTGGTTAATCAAGAGGGGCAAGTCGCGGTAGCTCTGGATCCAGCCGCGGTACTGCGCCCAGATGATGGTCTCCGACGTCGGCCGCACCACAAGGGGCTCTTCGAGTTTCGATTCGGGATCGACCACCACTTCGCCGTCGATGGTCTTGAGGCGGTGGTGGGTAACCACGGCGCACTCTTTAGCGAAGCCCGAAGCGTGCTTCTCTTCTTTAGCCAAGTAAGAGAGCGGGATGAACATCGGGAAGTAGGCGTTCACGTGCCCGGTGGCCTTGAAGCGCGCATCGAGCTCGGCCTGCATCTTTTCCCAGATGCCGTAGCCGTTGGGGCGGATCACCATGCAACCGCGCACGCCGGAGTTTTCGGCCAGTTCGGCCTCGCGGACGATGTCCAAATACCATTGGGAGTAGTTTTCAGCGCGGGGAGTGATTTTGTGTTCCATAGCGGGAGAGAGCTTATTACAGATCGCCGAGCGCGCGTAGTTTCTCTTTGATTTCTTCGAGGATGGGGCGGGGAAGCGCCTGCAGAACCTTCTTGAATCGCGAGTTATCGATGGCCCGGCTTTGGTCGATCATGACTTCGCATTCCTGTGTGTTGCCGGCGAGGCCCTTCGGGAGGACCACGCGCAGCAGACTCTCGCCTGTGAGGCGAGTGGTGCAGGGGACGATCCAGGTCGAAGGATGATCCGCTTCGTTGAGGAGGTCGGATTGAATCACCACTACGGGCCGCGGCTTGCCGGCCTCGGTGCCTTGTCGAGGATTGAGGTCGGCAACGTAGACGAAGCCGTGCTTAATCTTCAAGGTCGAGCCCCTCGGCACTCAATCCGTCCAATTCCTGCAACTCGGCGCGCGAAAGGGCGGTCACGCGGGCGGAAGCTTCGCGGTAGCGCAGGCGAAGTTCCTGGCGATCCAGAGAGTTTTTGAGGAGCTGCAAGCCTCGCCGCACCACCTCGACGTTGGACTTGGCGGCGAGCTTCTTCTTGAGCTGTTCGACCAAACGGAGCTCCTGGGGAGGTAGGGTAATGCTCGACTTTACGGCGGCTTTCATACCTTTATAATACCAAAAGGTATTGTCACTTGTCAGGGCTAAAATCGCCAGAAATGCGGCCTAACTCGCTTTGCCGGAGCGCGTGAGGGGCACCAGGTAGGTGCCGAGCTGTACCACTTGGTCGGGGTCTTTTTCGTCCTGCAGCCAGCCAATGATCTCGTCCTGAAAGGCCCGGATGCGCCGTTTGAACTCGGGCACCTTCGCGCTCGAGAGCGGGATGTTGATCAGGCCGAGCTCGCGCTCTTCCGCCCCCAGGCCCTCGAGGGCCTTCACCCAGGTTGTTAGGGTTTCCTGGTGCGAGAGCAGCACCCGGTAAAAGTCGAAGCCGTCCTGGGCCGTGTCGATCACGGGATCGCAGGCGACGAGGCGATTCTTCTTTTTCACCAGGAAGCCAGCACGCAGCAGCGTGGCCACGCCCTCTTCGGCTTGGGCCGGGGTTACGAGGCCGCGCATGCGGGCCGAGATCCAGGCGCCGTCGGGTTCGAAGTCCGGGAGAAACACCAATTCGCGCAGCGGCAGCAGGTACCAACGCCTGAGCACTTCGGACTGCGCCTGCGCGATTTCGCGGGTGACGAGCTTGCGGACGGAGCCGAGCACGCGCCTTTCGGCGCGCTCGCGCTCGGCGGGGTTCTCGGCGTTGTCGCGGGCTACGAGCGCCTCAAAGTAGGTGGCTTCCGCGCGGCTGAGACCCAGAGCTTTGGCCACGCGTAGTGCAGATTCGTTGGAGAGATTGCGCTCGCTCTTCATCACCAGCTGCAAATAATTCGGGCTGCGGAAACCCGCCTTCGCGGCCAGCGCGCGGAACGAGAGCCCCGCGCGCGTGGACTTTTTGAAAGCGTACGCATCGGCCAAAAAGCGCCGATAGTCCTGATAGCCGCCGATATCCGGCGGTCCCGGGAGTGGGGTGAGCGAGGTCTTTTCGCTCACTGCCACGCACAGGCCCCTTGATCGAGACGCAAGTCGCCGAGCATCTGGCGCATGGCCCTCTGTACGTCGGCGTCTTTTTCGCCGAAAACGACGAGCCCTTTGCCCGCGCCCCAGGTCGTCACGAGTTGGTGCAAATTCCCGCGCTCGGAGAGAAACACGAGCACGCAGGGGTCGGCCGCCCGGCCCTCCCACCACACGTCGGAGTTCATGCCGAGAAACGCCCCGCGCACTTGCTCCTGAGTCCAGTTCGCCATCTGGCCGAAGTCCGAGCGGAAACTGCGCAGTTGCACGCGCAGCGAGCGAAACCCAGGCCGGCCAGGATCGTTCACGAACCGGGGAGATGTCACCAGCTCGAGTCCGTCGTCGGGCAACTCGCGTGAGTTGTAGAGCCCTTGCGGAAACCTCGTGGTGAAGCCCAGCGCTTCATCCACCAGCCAAGTGTCCCCAATACTGGAATTGCCGACCCGCGAGATGGCCCCCGCGGGCGCACCGGCCAGGAGCAAGGCTCCTGCCAACGCGAAGGAGGAAAGTTTCATTGTTGGGGTCCGAGCACTTCGGTTTGACCCCAGTAAAACTCATAGGTCTTGGTCATCTCGCCGGGAGGTAGCACGCGATTCTCCCAAGACCGTTCGTTACCTAGCAGGTCAATGATGACGTTCGCAGAGCTGAGATCGCGGCTGGTGAGACTGCCGCCGCCGAAGTCGACATAGTAGGTTAGGGGTTCCTCGCCGGGCTTGGAGGGGGGAACCGTGCGATCCACGTCGAACATCGAACCCCAGCTGAGGAAATCGGTGCGGCGTCCCGGTTCAAAGGGATCTTCTCCGCTGAAGATGTAACCGTAGGTAGAAATCCGGATGTTCAAGGTGCCTTGCTCGCCAGTATGGGAAGAGCAGCGCACGTTTTCTTGGAGAATCCCACGGCTTTCGTCCCGGACGTCGTAGACCGGCGCGAGGTACTCCATGCGGCACATGGGCGTGCCGCTTAGCTCCGCGGTGCATTCCACTCCCAGGGGGGTTTGCGAGCAGGTCACGAGGGTGCGCTTGATGACGGTTCGGACCCGGTTGTGCCGGATGGGGATGGGCGCGGTGCCAGGGTCAGAAGGCTGTCCCGGCTCGCCCTCACCCGGATCGCGCAAGAGCGACGGTATCTGCCAAGGCATCTGGGGGAGCGCGAAAGGTTTCGCGAAAACCGTGGCCGAGCTGCCAAGGACCAGGGCGAGAGTGCTAAAGCGAAGAGCGTTCATCAAGATCTCCTTTAGGGTTGGTAGATCCGATTTCAACCGGCAACGGCGAAACGCGCAAGCGCATCTGAATACAAAACGCAGACTCTCAGAATACACGATACGGTCGAAAGAAGCGGTAGGGAGCGAGCGAGGCGCTTCAAGGCCCTCGCGCCTCGCTCGCTCCCTACCGCTTCTTGAAGAAGTCGCGGGCCTCGAACTTGCCGGTGCCCCAGGAGCGCACCTGGTAGAGCATCTCGAAGCCAAAGAGCAGCTCGATGAGCGGGATCGGCGCGGCCTGCAGCCAACGCCGCACGCGCGCCTTGATGGCCTCCGAGTCGGGGTACTTCATAAACGAAGTGCGACCCATTAAATCCATCAGGTAATCGAGGAAGCTCTCTTTTTGTTCGATCGAGGCCCACTCGCCGCGCGGGTCGTCCACTTTGACGAAGGCGCCCCAATCCTCATTCGTGCCCAAGCGTGCGAGGCCCTGGTTCACCAAATGCCAGTGGTAGAGGAAGGCGCCTGCGGCCATCGCGGCGTTCATCGAGGGATTCTCGTCCACCGTTGAGAGGCGCACGAGCTTTTGGCACATGGCCGATTCTTCCTGAGTCAGGCCGTGATCCTCGGATCCGATCACCAGTGCCCACGTCAGTTCGCCGCCGCTTTTCACATCCCACTGCGCCAGCGTTTGGAAAGCGTCTTCGGGCCCTACGCCCGGGCGCGCGTAGCCGCGCGGAAACTCCTGATCGCGGCCCGAGGTGCCGATGGCAATCTGCACGCCGTGCATGGCCGTGGCCAGGTCCGGAAACCAACGCGCGTTTTCGAGGGCGGCTTTTCCCCGCGCCGCGAGCGCCCAGTCCACGCGCTCGAACACTTGGTCCATGCCGTTCTCGCGCGGCTCGCCCACCAAGCGCAAGTCCGCACAACCAAAGTTCGACATCACGCGAGCCAGCGCCCCAATATTGCCGGCAGCCTTGGGCCGAACAAAAACCACGACGGGCGTAGGAAGAGAAATTTTTGCGTTCACGAAGTGCTCCTAGGGCCGCTTTTCAGCGGACCCTAGAAGACGTAGCGTATTCCCGCTGTCCAGTCTTGCTCGCCGATCTCTTGCGCGAGGAGGCGGTAGTGAGCTTCGAGGTAGGCCTTGTCCACAACGTTCAGGCTCACGCCGGCGTGGAGGTCGCCGGCCTGGAACGCGCCCGCCGAGCGGCTGAAGTCGTAACCCACGCCCACCGATACTTTGTTCACCGAGGCGGTGATCGAGGTGTCAAAGGCCCAGGCATCGGAGTCCATGGGCCAGAGTTTCTTGACGTCTCCCTCGATCACCACGTTGGCAAAGCGCACGCCGAGACCCGCATCGATGCGGTCGACGCCACCCGACAAACCCCGCGCGACGCCCGCGATGCGAAGGTTTCCAAAGTCAAAGCTCGCGCCCAAATCGCCGTCGAGTCCGCCGCCTTGAATGCTGCGCACCGTGGCGCCGAGCGAGGCCATTTGGCCGAGGCTCGCGCCAAATCCTCCCTCGTAAACGTTCGCGTCGCCCTGCTTGCGGTAGGCTGCGCCCACGCCGAGTGTTTGGTAGGCGGCGGCGCCGGAGATCATCGGCGTGCCGGATTCGAATCTCCACAGTCCGGACGCGGAGACTCCGTCATCGGCGTCCACAAGAGACGCCGGGTTCACGATCGTTCCTTGGTTTGGAGCGGCGTACGCCACGCCGGAGCCGACCCCCCGACCCTGGAGGCGGTCGGCTGCCGCCGCGGGGGCCGCGTTGAGGATCAACACTGCGGTCACGAAAAATTTTTCGGCAGTAGAGTTTCTCATAGGGAAGGACCTCCAACTTCGGCATGCTAACATGGGGCTCACTTGAAGCTCACCGGGGAAATATTGGCGCGCACCGCGTGGTTTATCGACTACGACGGATCGGTGTGTCCTCACCAAGAGGTGTGGGAGGAAAGAGTCTACGATCCCGCCACGATCCAAGGTTTCGTCAGTCGCTTGGCGCAAAAAGCCGGCGGGGTTTTTTGGAACACGGGCCGTCGCCCCGAGTCGCTCGGAAGCGTCCATTCTCAGTTTCTCGACCAGTCGGGCTACTTCATTCACGGGTCGTTTTATTGGGATGCCGAGAAGCGAGAGTCCGTGCAACTCGGCACGTCGCTCCCGCCGGGTGTTGGGGATCGCTTCGCCGCACTCATGTCGGGCTATCCGGAACTGCGACTCGAGATAAAGCCCACGGGTTTGCGTGTGGCTCCGCTGCAACTTTCTCAATTGCCCCGGGCTCGCCATTTCGCGCAGGCCACGCGCGATCTGGTGCCTGTCGGTTTCGCCTGGCAAAGCAGTCATCGGGGGAACGAGCTTCTGCCCCTCGGTTTCGACAAGGCCTTTGCGGTGGAGCGTGAAATGGCCAAAATGCCGCTCGATACGATTCCCCTGGCCATCGGCGACGACCTGATGGATCGCCCGGCCTTCGTTGCTGCCCTTGAACGCGACGGCTTCGTGATTCCGGTCGGCGACGCCTGCGGGTGGGTGACGGAACTTAAGCACACGCCGGATCAAGTCATTTACTGCGAAGATCCGTCGCGGGTGCAGGAACTCATCGAAAGCCTGCTCGTCGCTTCTCCCTAACAAAAAACCCCGGCTTCCTTGCGGAAACCGGGGTCTCAACTACGTCCTTACGGACGAAGCGAAAACAAACTTCGCTGCTGATTAAGCAGAGAGGTGTTTGTTAACGAGCTTCGTCATTTCGAACATGGTCACGGTCTTTTTGCCACCGAAGACGGCCTTGAGGGCGTCGTCTGCGTTGATGTTGCGGCGCTCTTTGGCATCTTGAAGGTTGTTCTTCTTGATGTAGGCCCACAGCTTCTTGGTGACTTCCGTGCGGGGAAGGGGCTTGGCACCGACGATCGCGGCGAGCGCGTTCGAGGGGGTCATCGGCTTCATGAAGGCGGCGTTCGGCTTGCGCTTAGTGGCGGTCTTCTTGGCGGCCGGCTTCTTAGCGGCGGCTTTCTTCGCAGGCTTCTTCGCGGTCTTCTTCGTGGTCTTGGTGGTCTTCTTGGCCATTTCTATTTCTCCTGTCTTTCCGCCAACCCGAGCTTTTTCGAGTGCGGTTTGTTCCTTACCTGTGTTCCTTTTACACGATTTTCCCTCTGTGCAATAGGGAACTCCACTCGGAGCGAAGGTTTTTTACCTATGAGAAAAGGTTCCGCTCAGAGGGAAAAACGTCTAAATCGTCAGTTCATGAGCGCGCGTTCGGTCTATCTCACCACTCCGCTGTACTACGTAAACGCCCGTCCGCACCTGGGACATGCGTATACGACGATCGTCGTCGACGTCGTTTCTCGCTTCTATCGGCAGAGGGGAAACGGCGTCGTTTTCCTCACGGGCACCGATGAACACGGCGAGAAAATCCAGCAGGGAGCGGCCAAAGAGAACCTGCCGCCCCTCGAGTTTGCCACGCAGAACTCCCATCACTTCCGCGAGGCCTGGGAAAAAATCGGACTGAAAGCGGACGTTTTCTACCGCACCAGTCAGCCTTCCCATTACCAACTCGTCCAAAATGCCCTCCAGCAACTCAAGGACCGCGGAGAGATCTACTTTGCCGAGTACGAGGGGAAATACTGCGTGGGTTGCGAACGCTTTCGCACCGATCAGGAATGGGGCCCCGACGGCCTCTGCCCTGATCACAAGACGCCCCCGGAGATCCGCAAGGAATCCAATTACTGGTTCAAGATGGGCGCGTACCAAGACCGCCTGATCAAGTTCTATAAGGAAAACCCGGACGTCATTCGCCCGGCCTCCTACCTCAACGAAGTGCTGGGCTTTCTCTCGCAGCCGCTCGAAGACCTGTGCATTTCGCGTCCCACCAGCCGGCTCTCCTGGGGGATTCCGCTGCCGTTCGACGACAAGTACGTCACCTACGTGTGGTTCGATGCGCTCCTCAATTATCCGGGCGGCGTGGGCTACGAAGGCCTTCCCGCCGGGAAAAACCCGAAATTCGATGAAAAGCTCTGGGGCGAAGTCACCCACTTCCTCGCCAAAGACATTCTCAAAACGCACGCCATCTACTGGCCCACGATGCTGCTGGCGCTCGGGCTGCCCCTCTTTAAACACCTGCACGTGCACGGCTACTGGCTGATGAACGACCACAAGATGAGCAAGTCCCTGGGGAACGTCCTCGAGCCGGTGGCTTTCAGCGAGCAGTTCGGCGCGGATGCCTTTCGCTTTTACCTGATGCGCGAAATGTCCTTCGGCACGGATTCGAGCTTCACCCGCGAAAACTTCGTGAATCGCGCCAACGCCGAGTTGGCCAACGGGCTGGGCAATCTCACGTCGCGTTCTCTGACCATTGCCACCAAGTCTCTCGGGGGGCGCGTGCCCTCGCGCGCGGTGCGCGGACCGTCCGAAGCTGAACTCCTTAAGCGCGTGCACGCCCTGCCGGAGCTCTTCGCTAAAGACTTCGAGGCCGCCCGCTACCACATCGCGCTCGCGGCCTTCAGCGACGTCGTGAAGGCCTGCGACCAATACGTGAACGAGCAAAAGCCCTGGGCGCTGGCCAAAGCGGCCCCCACCGATCCTGAGGCGCAAAAGCGCCTGGAAGCCGTGCTGGGCACGCTCATCGACTCGCTGTGGACATTGTCCGTGGTGGGCTCGTGCGTGCTGCCCGAGGGCTCCCAGAAGCTCCGCGTGGCCTTGGGCGAAGCAGGCGAGTCGGTCCCTAGCTGGGATCGCGCCACCGAGCTGCGTCCTGAGGGCAGCGCCCTGGGCGAAGTGCCGCGCCTCTATCCGCGCTTGGAACTGCCGAAGGAAGAAGAAGTCGCCCCCGCGCCCAAGCCGCCCAAGCAAAAGCCGCAAGCCCCGAAGGCCTAACGCGATGACCGTGCGCTACCCCCTTCCGCTGGTTCCGGGCACGAAGATAGGCGTCACCGCTCCCTCGAGCGGCGTGGCCGTCCCTGCGCATCTGGCGCGTCTCGACCTCGTCGCCTCCCATATGGTGGCAGCCGGCTATCCCATCGTGGAGGGCGCCTGCCTGCGAAGCGACTACAAGCACGTCAGCGCGCCAGCGGCGGATCGCGCGCGCGACTTTACGGCCCTTTGGCAGCGTGACGATCTGCGCGCGATCATCCCGCCCTGGGGCGGCGAGCTACTCATCGAAATCCTTCCGCACCTCGATTTCCCAGCGTTGGCGGCGGAGCCCTCGCCCAAATGGGTGCTGGGCTATTCGGATCTCTCCACGTTGCTCTTTGCGCTCACGCTGAAGACCGGCATCGCCACGGCCCACGGCGCAAATTTTATGGATCTCATCCGCGATCAAGTCTTCGGGCTCACGCAGGACTATCTCAAATTTCTCGCCTCTGAGGCGGGTGGGGCCTTCACGCAAAGCAGCTATCCGCGCTTTCAAATCGGGTTTACGCCCTTCGAGAAGCAGGTCGACGCGCCCTTCCTCGCCACAGAGCCGGTGCGTTGGGAGATTCTGGGCGGAGCGCAGCAGGTCCAACTCCAAGGCCGGTTGATCGGCGGATGCCTCGACACGCTCGGCCCCTTGGTGGGCACTCCCTTCGGGGACTTGCCTGTATTTCTGCGCACGCACCGCGCCGACGGCGTGGTTCTTTATCTGGAAAACTGCGAGTTCGCGCCGCCCGGGGTGGCGCGCGGGCTATGGCAAATGCGTTTGGCCGGGTGGTTCGATGGCCTGGCGGGAATCGTCTTGGGGCGCTCCAACGGCCCGGACAAAACCGGGGAGCACGCCTACACCTATCGCGACGCCGTCGCCTCGGTGTTGAGCGATCTCGGAATTCCGGTGATTCTCGATGCCGACATCGGTCATCGCCCGCCGCAGATCCTGCTCATCAACGGCGCTCTGGCCACGATCACCGTCCAAGACGGTCGCGCCGAAGTCCGCCAAGAACTCCGCCCTTAGGCGTCGTCTTTTTTGCCTTTGCTCTGGAAAACGTCGTAGCGCAGGAACTTCGAGGGGAGCGGTCCGTTCTCGAGCGGCAGCTTGCCGCTGGCGCGCAGGCCCACGGCCTTCTCGAGCCCGCCCGCAGGGAGAATGAACGCCAGGCGCGTGTTGCCGCCGTGGTGCTTTAAGCGATTCACGTAAGCAGTCAGGAGCGCCGCGGCCTCCTCGCGATCGCCCAGGCGCTCGCCGAAGGGCGGGTTGGAGACGCAAAACGAATCGTGCACGGTGGATTCGCGGGCGTCTTCCTGGACGAAGCTCACGAGTTTGCCGAGGCCGGCGTTCTCGGCGTTGGCGCGGGCATGTTTCAAAATCTTTTCGGAAACGTCGCGGCCCGAAATCGGATGATCGGGTTGTGAGCGCACTTCGCGCCGCGCCCGGTGCCAGGCGGCCTCTAGGGCGTCGCGCTCCTGCGGGCGCAGGCGGGCCAGGGCAAAGTCCCGCGCCTCGCGCAGCGTGCCAGGAGCCACTTTCAACGCGATGAGGGCGGCTTCGATCACCAGCGTGCCGGAGCCGCAGAAAGGATCCACAAAGGGCTTCGTGCCGTCGTAGCCAGCAAAGCGCAGCAGGGCGGCCGCGCGGTTTTCGCGCAACGGAGCGGCGCCGCCGTCGATGCGGTAGCCGCGGCGGTGCAGCGGACGGCCCGACAAATCGAGCGAGATCTCGCAGCGGCCGTCGGCAAAGTGGGCCAGGATCAGGGCGTCGGGGTCTTTGCGCTCCACGTTCGGACGCTCGTGGCCGCGTTTGCGGTACTCGTCGCAGATGGCGTCTTTGATTTTGAGCGTGGCAAACGACAACACCATGTCCGCGGCCGGCATGGTGCCGGTGGTCTCGACGGCGATCGTCAGCCCGGGAGGCACCAGCGTGGGCCAGTCGAGGCGGCGCACTTGGTCGTAGAGCATCGCGACGTTTTTGGCGCTGAAACGGCGCAGCGACCACAGCAGTCGCGAGGCGATGCGCGAGCGCAGCAGCACTTCGATCGCGTCTTTCCACTCGCCGTGAAAGGCCACGGCGCCGGCACCCTCGACGGTGCCGAGCAGGCCCAGCTCGCCGAGCTCTTCCACGAGCAAGGTTTCGAGCCCCGGCGAGGCCGTCGCCACAAAGCGCGGGAGAGTCGGAGTTTCAGGATGGTCGTTTACGGGAGTTGCCATAGAGAAATCACTTCAAGGTGAGGGGTAGCGGGGAAGGCATCCACGGCAGACGCGCTGCGGAGCCGGTAACCGAGGCTAAGGAGGATCGCGCTGTCATTGGCGAGACCGTTCTCATGGCAATGATAGGCCAGCACCCAGCGCGGTTTGTGCGCGGCGGTCTCTAACATCTTCAGCAGCGTGCCAAATCCAGGACGGGGCGGATCGATCAGCCAGAGTTCTGCACGCGATTCGTCGAGCACGCTCTTTTCGGCGGCCTCGCGGCGCACCGACACTTGCGGAAAGTACGTCTGCCCGTTGGCGCGCAGCATTTCGACGGCGGCTTCTTCCAGTTCGGAAGCTTCGCCATTCGGGCCCAATCGACTGGCGTAGGCGGCCGTTAGATTGCCGTAACCCGCCCCCCATTCACGCCACGGCAGCTCTTGGATCTCGGCCTCGTCGAGTAGGTCGAAGCCGGTGGCGATGAGGGCACGGTTAAGTTCGGGCCCCGGTTGCGAGAACGAGGCCACGGTTGAACTCAGGGGAATCGTGTCGTTGCTCGCGGTGTACGAGGGCAGCCACACGCGGCCGAGCGCGGGCTTCAGGCCCAGGCGACCATCGGGCTTGCGCATCACTTCCTTACGCTTCTGCCCGGCTTCGATGGTCCAGCCTGCTTCTAAACGCCGCTGCAGCCACTTTTCCTCGTCGAGGAGGGCTTTGATGCTCTCGTTGGCGGTGTCGATCCATAGGCCCAGCTGCCCACGCAGGCCTTCGCGAAAACGCAGTTGCGCGATCGGTAGGTGCGGGGGCGGATCCTTCGGGAAGTCCCGCATCATCGTGACGAGCCCGGGCGAGGGCGAGTCGGGTTCTTCCCCGTCGTGAAAGATCGGTTGGAACTCGTAGCTGCCGCCGTCCTGGGTGGGGCCTCGCAGGCCCAGGGCTCCTTGCCACATCACGTCCACGCGCGTGCGATCCCCGTGGGGGTCAGGAGCCAGTTCGCGCCGGAACGACGTTCGAAGGAGCTGAGCAGCGCGTTCCTTCTTGGAATTCCATTGGCGCTCCCTCTCCGCTGAATTTTTCCGAAGGTAGAATGAGGCAAGCACGCGCGGTTCGTTATGGAGGGTTCATGGCTCGCTGGCAACTTTTTATCCGTCACGCCCATCGGGATACCGAGGATCGTTCGATCGACAATGGTCTGAGCGAGAAGGGTCGTCGGCAGTGCGAGGAGCTCGTGGACGACTTGGACAAGGTCCGGCCGCGGCGCAAGCCAAAGAAGGTTTTCTCGAGTCCCAAGGTCCGGTGCCGCGAAACCGCAGAGTTCATTGCGGCTTGGGCGGGGGTGGAGCTCGTCGTGGACCCCCGATTGGACGAGCAGGGCCCGAAGGAGGGTGAGCGGGCTTTTCTCAAGCGGGTAGAAAGCTTCTTCGACCAGATTCGCGACGAGTCCGAGGTGGCTTACGTCAGTCACGGGGATTTGCTTCCCCAGATCGCCCATCTGGCGGGCCTCGGCCGCCTCGACATCTACAAGGCTGGATACTTTTGGCGGAACCTCCCCTGAGCGAAATTCCTTGAGTGCCTCGGCTTCCTCGCCTACCAATAGGACCTCATGTTGAAAAGGTTGGCTGCCCGGTGAAAGACGTCCACCCGCTCCGCCGCAAATCCATCAAACCTTCTTCCAGCACCATTCGGGGCATGCTCCCCGGTCCTCAGTTCCGTGCTTTGGATGCCGCGATGCAGAGCCTGCGGTCGGCGGGCTTGCGTCTGGACTGGCAATGGGCCGACGCCGAAACCGGCTGGGTCTGCTTGGGTGTCCTCGATCAAGCCGAGCACTGCCGCCTGGTTCCCACCGCCGATCCGCTCGTAGGCCAAGTTCGCGTCACTAAAGAACAACTCAAGATCGCGCTTAAGAGCGCGGACGTGCCCGAGAAGTTCAAAAAAATTCTCAAGGCCCCCTTCGATCAAGACAAGAAGGGCTCTGTTTACGAATTTGAACTCGTCGAGACCACGATGCGCGATCTGTTCTCGGATTTCGTCGAGACTCTCGAGCCCATACTTGCGGGCGTTGTTGCCGAAGACGCGGGCTGAGCGAGTAATCGGACGTGCTCCTTGCCGTCGTCGACTTAGGATCCAATTCCTTTAAGATGACGGTGGCCCAGTGGGTTCCCGGTCCCTCGCGCCTGCGCCCCTTCCGCATCCTTCACAAAGAACGTCATCCGGTGCAACTCGGCGCCAGCGTCTTCGATACGGGTCGCATCTCTGGCAAAGAGCGAAAAGACGCTTTCCGCGCCCTGCTTGCCATGCAAGTGCGCTTGCGGGACTTTTCGGCCCCGATCCTGCGCGTCGTGGCCACTTCTGCCATCCGCGAGGCCTCCGACGGCAAACACTTCGTCGAGGAAGTGCGGCGCCACTTGGGGCTGCCGATTGAGATCATTACCGGCACCGAGGAAGCTGCGCTCGTCGCACACGGTCTCGAGTGGGAGTACCCGAACATCCAGCGGGGCCTTTTGGTGGACATCGGGGGAGGCAGCACCGAGGTCGTCACCTTCGGTCCGGGTTGGCCCAAGGAGTTCATTCACTCCTTCCGCCTGGGCTCAGTCCGCGTGGCCACCACCTGGTTCAAGGAACGTAAGAAGGTCGAGCTCGGCCGCATTCGCTCGCTCATTCGCCAATCCTTGCGGCTCGCCAAGCCCACGAACGTTGAAAAGCTCTTGGGTTCGGCCGGCACGATCCAAAGTTTGGGCGTGATCCTGGGCCGGGGACCCAAGCGCAACGTGATTCGCCGCTGGCAGCTCGACGCTTGGATCGAGCAGAATCTACGCAAGTCGCCCGACGCGCTCGCCAAAGAATACCAACTCACCCCGTCGCGAGCCCGTGTCGTGGTGCCGGGCTCGATCATTCTGAGCGAGGTGCTTCACTGGCTAGATCAGGAAGAGATCATCGTCACCCAGATGACCTTGCGCGACGGACTCCTCGTGGATCTCGTCAAGCGCTGGCGCGAAGACGAGATCAAAATTCGCAAAGAGCCGGGCGGCGTCCAGCGGGGGATCCAGGGACGAGGGGCCTCCGAAGCCCTGCTAAAACAGCTTGAAAACCGCGCTCAACGCTTTGGCGTGGATCACCTGCATGCTCACCACGTGGCGATGCTTTCGCTCTCGCTGTTCGATCAACTCGTCAAAGCGGGATTGTCGTTTCGACCGGAGGAACGCGTGTGCCTTTTGGTGGCGGCTTACCTCCACGGCATCGGGCGCCTTGTTTCGGTCAACGGCTACCACAAGCACAGCGCCTACATGATTCGCCACTTGGAACTTCGCGGGCTCACCACCGAAGACCATCAGAAAATCGCTCTGATCGCGCTCCACCACCGCAAAGGTGCGCCACCCAAACGTGACCCGCTCCCCTGGGGCGTCAAGGGCATCGCGGCCCATCAAGTGCGTCGCATGTCGGCGTTACTGCGTTTTGTGATCGGGTTGGATCGCTTGCAGACGCGCAACATTCAGTCGCTCGAAATCAAGATTGCCCGCAAGCAGGCCTTGGTGGAGCTCTATCAGACGAGTTCCGCCGCGCCGGACCTCGTGAATTTCCGGCAGGGCGCGCGTTACTTTGAAGAATTGTTCGATCTCAAGGTGGTGCCCTATGTGCACCCCAAACGCGGCCGTTAAGCGCCTTCAACCTTCTTTGACGAGCAGACGGCGCAAATAGTCGTAGGCATAGAGGCCCGTGGAATGGCCGTCCGACCAGTTCACACTGATCGCGTAGTTGCCCACGGTCTGCACGCGCTCGGCGGCGATGTCCTCGCGCACTTGCTCGCGGGTGATCGTGCGGCGCCCGGTGTTCTCGTCCACGCAGGCCGCGCACGGACACAGGTAACGAAGCTCGCGGAAGCTCACGAGCGAGGTTTTGCCGTCCGACCAAGCCACCTTAAAGGCTTTGGCCTGCGCGTTCGGGGTCATCTCCGTCACCACCGGCTTCTGGACGCGCGCACCGCTCAAGAGCGAAGAAAGCTCGGCCACCATGTTGCGCGCGATCGAGAAGAAACGCTTGGCCACTTCGGAGTCGGGGCGCGAGAACACCACGGGCAGGCCGGTGTCTCCTTCTTCCACGAGTTTCGGATCGATCGGCACCGAGCCGAGCACCGGCAATCCGGTTTCCTTGGACACGTCCGCGGCACCCCCGGAACGGAAGATGTGGTCCACGTGATTGCACTGGGGACACACGTACTCGCTCATGTTCTCAACTAGACCGATCACCGGGATGCGCACTTGCTGGAACATCTTGAGTCCGCGCTTAGCGATGTCGCCGGCCAAGGCTTGCGGAGTCATCACCACGACCGCCCCCGAAAGGCGTGCCGATTGCGCCAGCGTGATCTGGATGTCGCCGGTGCCGGGGGGCAAGTCGACAATCAAGTAATCCAGATCTCCCCAGTCCACCTCGCCGAGGAACTGCGAAACCGCCTTCGAGGCCATCGGTCCGCGCCAAACGACGGGCGCGTCGGTGCCCAGCAGCGCCATGGAGATCACCTTGATGCCATGAGCCATGGGCGCCACGATGCGCCCGTTCTCGTCCTGCATCGGACGCTCGACGGTGCCGAGCAGCTTGGCGGCGGAAGGGCCGTAGATGTCGGCGTCCATCAGGCCCACTTTGGCGCCGAGTTTGGAAAGGGCGGCAGCTAGGTTCACGGCCGTGGTGGACTTGCCCACGCCCCCCTTGCCGGAGCCGACGGCGATCACGTGTTTGACGCCTGCAAGTGGGCTTCCGGCGGGACGGGCAGGTGCGGGAACGACGATGTCCGACATGGTGCTCTTATCTAGCAGTCTTAACTCGCTAAGAAAATTCGTTTAAGGTGTGGGCCATGTCTATCAACGTCAAGGTGTCTCTCATTCGTGGGGACGGAATCGGTCCCGAAATTGTGGATGCGGGTCTCGAAGTTTTGACGGCCGCCGGCGCGCCGATCGAGTGGGTCGATGTCGAGGCGGGTCTCGGACTCATCGAGAAATGCGGACAAGGCATCACGCAACAAGGTCTGGCCACGCTGGCGACTCACAAAATCGCGCTCAAGGGGCCCACGACGACGCCCGTGGGCGGCGGCCATAAGTCCATCAACGTAACGATTCGCAAGGCGCTGGACCTCTTCGTGAACGTGCGCCCGGTCAAGACGATTCCGGGAGTGGATACGCCCTTCAAGAACGTCGACATGATCATCGTGCGTGAAAATATCGAAGACACCTACGCGGGCATCGAGCACATGCAGTCGCCCGATGTCGCACAGTGTCTGCGCCTCATCACGCGCTCGGGTTCGCTCCGCTGTCATCGCTACGCCTTTGAGATGGCCAAACGCGAAGGTCGAAAGAAAGTCACCTGCGTTCACAAGGCCAACATCATGAAACTCACGGACGGTCTCTTCCTGGAAACCTTCTATGAGGTAGCCAAAGAGTATCCTTCGATCGAAGCCGGTGACATCATCGTCGACAACTGTTGCATGCAGATGGTCTCCCGGCCCCAGCAGTTCGACGTGCTCGTGTTGCCCAATCTTTTCGGCGACATTGTCAGCGATTTGGGCGCGGGACTCGTGGGTGGCCTGGGTGTGGCGAGCGGCGCGAACATCGGCACCGCGGGGGCCATTTTTGAACCGGTTCACGGCTCGGCCCCCGACATCTCGGGCAAGGATTTGGCTAACCCCACCGCCTTCTTGTTTTCGGCTTGCTCGATGCTGCGTCACTTGGGTCAGGTGGAACTAGGCAATCGGGTGGAGCGGGCCCTTATCGAGACGTTGAGCCATCCCGCTACGCGAACCAAGGACCTCGGCGGCTCGTTGGGCACCCGAGCTTATGCCAAAGCAGTCGTGGCCAATCTCGGCGGCAAAGGAGTCGGACAATGAAGTGCGTGGGCATCGACGTCTTTCTCTACTCGGCCAACGGAATGCCTCGGCCGCCCGAGAAACTCCTGGGATACGAGCTCAAGATCATTTCCAATCGCGGAACCAAGATCTGGCCCGGCGAGTTGCCTAAGATCAACCTGACCGACGTCTACCGTTGTCGCTATCGTGGCGAAGGAGGGCCCTTGGCGCTCCTTGGAGAAATCGAAAAGCTTGGCTTCCACTGGGTGCACATCGAAAAACTACACAACATCAACGGCAAGGATTGCTTCAGCGTCGCTCAAGGCGAGTAGGGGCCTGGGGCGGTCTCGATTCGTTAACGATTACCGCCACTTCGAGCCATGCGGTGGCGTCCGAACTCTGCACTTGCGGCGAATGGGGCATCCGAGCTATTGCCATGTCCCTGTATCAAAAGGAGATTTCGATGCCGATCAATGCTTCCGGACTGACTTCAGCCCAACTCAAGGAGCTCCGCAAGAAGCTCGAGGACAAGAGCAACGGCTTGGACGGCGAGATCCGCGAACTCGAGTCGAGTCTCACGGACGACGAGAACGATGACAAAGGCGCGCCGGACGAAGTGGATCGGTCGTCTTTCGAGGAAGAGATGCAACGCACCCAGCTCGTGCTGGACGGCAAGAAGACTCTCCTTTTCGAAGTCGACGAAGCCATCAAGCGCATCGACGATGGCAGCTACGGTGTTTGCGAAGAGACCGAAGAGCCTATCGGCTTCAAGCGCTTGGCTGCCCAACCTTGGACGCGTTTGTCCCTGGAAGCGCAACAGGACCTCGAACAGCGCCGCAAGAATCGCTCGACGATGAGCGGTTCGGCCCCTTATCCGTCCGCCTACGATTCGTCCGACGAGCCGGGCGAAGAGTAATCGGATCCTTTAGTACTCAATTCGGAATCTGATCCACGGACGCGTTGTCCGACGATGCTTCGCTGCCGATGGGCGCCGTCTCGACCCCGGTCGAATCCGGCGACACGTTGGCGCCGCCCGCGTTGAGGATCGTCTCTTTCACTCTCTGCCGCGCGCCTTCGGAGTTCGCGTGATCGTTGAGGAAGGTATCGTGCTTCTCGAGTAGGTCGCGAAGTTCGTTGGCGAGATCTTTCCCTTCGGTCACTTTGCTGATCGTCAGGTAGATCACCGGTCGAGCATCTAGGTCCGTGATGGATTGTTCGATCAGGGCTTGTACCGTGCCTTCGACGCCCGTTTCCGCGTCGCGAATCTTGCCTTGGAAAGCGATCGGGAAGCGCGCGGCCATATAGCCGCCGGGCGCCGAAATTTCTCTCTTGAACCAGGCATCGTCCAGCGTGCTGACCAGATTCATCCGCTTGGCTTCGAGCGAAGTCGCGTCGTCTTCGAAAGCGAAGCCCACGCCTTCTTTGACTTTGCTTTCGTCCTTGGCCAGGGTCAGCGTGTCTCCGAACCAGTCGCGACGTGCCTTCATCAGGGCTTGCACGGCGGCTTGAATCTCGGGATCCTTGATCGTGCGGCCGTCGAAGAGAGTGTCCATTTTTCCCTGTGCGCGCAGCTGTTTTGCGGGAAAGCGCGTGAGGATGTATTCGCCGCCGCAGACCTTGAAGAGTTCCCAGTCCTCGGTCTGTATGCAGCGGTTGCGTGTGATGTATTCGGCAAAGAGCGAAGTGGTGAAGTTCTTGATGACGCCCACGGTTTCCGAGGAACTCGCGTACTCGCTCAGCATCGACAAGCCCTGGAAGGAACCGATCCCCGCAACGACGATTTGAATCGGACGCAGGCGCCTCAGGAGGCTCGCGTTAATGGGCACGCGATTGAGTCCGAGGTCTTTAACTTCGTCCGACGTGAGCTTGTTGGCGCGCAACGCGCCGATGAACTCCGAGATGGCTTGGAAGGACTGGTTGTCGCGAATTTTGGGCAACCGCTTGAAGAAAATCGCCCAGCTCTCCTCGCTGATTTGCGCGACTCGCATCTTTTGCTTTGCCCACTCCGGCGGTTGCAGATCCGCTTTCCATTCTTTGCCGTCTTCGCTGAGCATTTTCTGAACGGACTTCGCGAATTTTTCGTACTCTTTGGGCATCTTCTTGCTGAACTGCTGCCGCTCTTGGGTACGGAGAAGATTGTAGTAGGTGCGGAGCTTCAGGAGGATCGCTTGTTGTTCGTAGGCGCGCGACCGAATCGTGCCGGCCCGTTCCTTGAAGCGGTAGGTCCAGGGTTTGAAAATCTCCCCCTCGAACTGGCCTCGGAATCCCGAACGCAAGTCGTGGAGCTCGGCCTGGCGATCCGCTAGACGTCTCTTGGCTTGGTTCCAGTTCATGAAGGCCTCGCGATAGAATCCGGGCGATCCGTCTTCGGGCTTCTTGAACTTGGGAATGTCCACGACGTAGCCCTCGGCGGGCCAGTTTTGGTCCTTAGTGATTTTCTTGAGGACTTCGATTTCCATGGAGATGTCGGCCGCGTCCGTCACCAGGTCTTCCATCTCAAGCTTGTAGCGCTTGGCTTGGGCCACCAACGCGTGCAGGTCTTTCATGATGGCGCTGTCGCCGGTGACCGGATCGAAATCAGCCAGGAGACCCATGCCGCGCTCGAAGGCGAGCTCCACGTTGGGAGCGGCTTTGCCTTTGACGACTTCGCCATAGGACGCTTTGCCGTAGGCGGCTTTGGCCCAGGCAAAGGCGATCGGGGCCTCGTCGAAGGCGGCGACCGGCATCACGTGGCCGTTGAACTTCATCAGCCAGTTTCGTTCTCGCTCGCGGATGGTGTTGCGGAGAGTGTCGTTCCAGCGGTTGGCCGGAACCACTTCGAAGAGCTTGCGGGTTTTGTCGTTGGTGACTTTGCCGAACTTGAGCAGGGCTTCGTCTTCCCACTTTTGGTAGCGAATCACTCCGCGCGCGACGTCGGCTTTGAGTTTTTTGTCCGCGGCAAGCAAACGGCGCACGGTCACCTTGCAGCTGTCCCCGGCCCCCATCGTGCGATCGGCCACGGCCCCAACGCCTTGAGCGGCCTCCCCGGGGGCAGCCGCCTCGACGGCAGCCTCGACGAGGTCGCCGTCGGTTGCGGGTTGGCGAGAGGGGGGGGAGCCGGCGCAGCTCGCCAGCAATCCCGCGAGCGTAAGCGGCAGAAATACGTCACGTCCCCAGAGCATGGCTCTCTTATCGACCGGGGCCGAGCGGGACTTGACGTCAAAGTTTAACGCAGTGCTTTTGCTTGCCAGCCGGGGGTGGCGGGCCTCATAATATTACCAAGATGTCGATCGCTCACTTGCTCTTGGTGTTAGTCATCGTGCTCGTGCTCTTCGGCCCCAGCAAGCTGGAGGGGATCGGCTCTTCTCTGGGCCGTGCGATCCGGGGCTTCAAGAAGGGCATGGAGGGTGACGAAGAGTCTACGGCCTCGAAGGCCACTCCCCCGACTGCTACGACCGAGACCAAAGACGATCCTTCGATCAAGTCCTGAGTTTCGCGAAGATCAACTCATCCAGATAGCGATCGCCCATTTTTGTGCGGGCGCGGAGCGTTCCTTCTAGGACATAGCTATTGCGTTCGGCCACGGCCACCGAGCGCGTATTCTCGGCTAAACAGCGAATCTCGATACGGCGAAAACCAGATTCGAACAAGGCTTTCTCGAGCGCGCGGAGTGCGGAGCTCAGGAGTCCGCGTCCCTCGAAACCCGCGGCAATCCAGTAGCCGATTTCGCAGCGCTCGGATTCCCAATGCACCGTGTGCGCACCGATGTTGCCCACATAGTGGCCGGCATCGGTCACGATCGAGTAGTCGAACTCCTTGAGCTCCTTCCACATCAAGTGCGTGTGGCGCACGTACTCCACTTCGTCCTGCAACGTGCGCATCGTTGGCACCCAGGGCAGGTACTTCGAGAGCCGCGCTCGGTCGCGATCGACACAGGCGAACATGCGGGCCGCGTCGTCGGGAGAATGTTTGCGCAGCACGAGGCCCCGGCCCACGAGCATCTCGGCTAACGGCGTCGGTTGCACCCGTCTAGACCTTGCTCCGCGCTCCGGCCATGCGCAGCACTTCCGAAAAATGGGCCTTGCTCACCGGCAGCACCGACAACCGCGAGCCTTTCTGGAGCACGCCCATCTCCTTGAGTTTCGCGCTGGCGCGCAGGGCGGAGAGGCTCACGATGTCGTCGAATTTTTCCACGAACGCGATGTCCGGGCAAAACCAGATTGGAGAGTCTCGGGTCGCCTTGGCATCGTAGTAGGGAGACTTCCTGTCGAACTGAAATCGATCAGGTTTCGCGAGCGAAGTGATCTTGGCAATTCCGGTGACTCCAGGCGGTTCGGCGTTCGAGTGATAGAAGAGGGCTAGGTCTCCCACTTCCATCTCCTTCATGAAATTGCGCGCCTGGTAGTTACGCACGCCCGTCCAGTCGGTGGCTTTTTCGCGCGCGAAATCGTCGATCGAATAATTACCGGGTTCGGACTTGAGGAGCCAGAAGTTCATGTCAGAGAACTAATAACGTTCGCCGGGTCCGGGCAAGCGCCAGTGCGGCGCGCCGCCGCAGGAAGGAGCGCGCGTGCGCAAGGCCGTGGCCCAGCGTACGAGGTCGGCGCGATTCAGTCCGGGATTCTTGGCCTTCAGGAGCGCGAGGCTTCCCACGGCGATGGCCGCGGCGTTCGAGCTTCCGGCCGTTTGGGTGCCGTCCGTGAAGTTGACGCGCGAATCGCTCAGCACCACGTCCGGCTTGAGTCGTCCGTCCACGGTGGGGCCTTGCGACGAAATGGCGCTGCAATCGCCCACCGTCAGCACGTTGGGATTGTCGGCCGGCACCATGATTTCACCGCTCGACGTACGGTCCAGAAACTCTACGCTGCCGGGGCGCTCGGGGTCCACGTGTACGCGCATTCGATCGCCGCTGGAGAAATTCTTCGAGCGGGCCACGACCTTGAGCAGGTACTGGCCGCGATCGAGAGTGACGGTGAAGGTCTCGCGCGAAAACGCCGAGAGCTCAGGGCTTTCGGCGGTGGGAGCCTCGCCCCGTTGGATTTTGTTCGGAGTGGGGATGAGCTTGCCGTCGCTCGAGTAGAGGAAAAGATCGAGATCTTTGGTGGTCTTGTCGTCTTCCGAGTCCGTGAAGGAATTCCACGAGAGCGTAACGTTGATCGTGTTGGAGTCGAGACGGTTCTCGATGCGGAGCGAATGGCCGGGGCCCGGCAAGCGAATCGTTCCTTTGAGGTCGAGCACCGTGACGGGGCCGTTGAAGACTTCGTTTCGCGTGTTTCCTGCGGCGTTAACCCAGAGGGCGCCCGAATCGGTGGCGCGGTTCACTTGGGCGTTGATAAAGCCCGTGCCGTCGAAGTTGCCACCGAAGGACCAAACCTGGGCGTAAAGTACGAGGTCGATTTTTTGGGAGATGATGGAGTCCACGGCGGCTTTGAAGTTGGAGAAGCCGTTGGCATTGATCAGGACAAACTCGGGACCCCGAGGGGTGCGGCCGCTCACGGCCCAGGCGATCTGCGCCATTCCGAGGCCATGGTTGGTGGCGGCCTGCGGGTTGACGGGGCCTTCAATGAGACGAGCCGTGCCGGGGAGGAGATTGCGTTCCGGCGAGTAGCCTTGAAAACCGTTGTCGAGGACTGCGATTTTTACCTTGGCAAGGTCCGCATCCGCGTAAGCGCCCGCGCCCACGAGTCCCCGCAGAGCGGACTCGTTCTCGACGCGTGTCTGAGCGTGAGTGGAGAGTGCGAGAGCAGCCATCAGAGCGAAAACAAAATGCTTCATCGTGTCATCCTCAGGTCAAAAAAAGAGCCGACGCCTTTGGGGGCGCCGGCTCACTCGACTCGATTCGGCGGATCGATCGTTCGCCGAATCGAGAACCAGTTTCTAGTAGCGGTAGTACCAGTAGCGGTAGGAGCCGTAGCAGTACGAGTAGGTGGGGTAATAGTAGTAGCTGTAACCACGGTACGAGTAGCCGTAGTAGCTGCTGTATCCGTTGTAGCCGTAGCCATAGCCGTAGTTCCAGTAGTACCAAGCTTCTTGCGACGAGCCTTGGTCGAGTTCGCTACCCGGAAGGACGGTGACTTTGTTGGCATCGGTGAGGACCTGCAGGGCCGCGGCCGCTTGGGCGTCCGTGGTGACAGCGTCCGTCAAATCGGCTTTGAAGACCTCGCGGTTGCCTTGGGCATCTTCGCGGACAACGACCGAGTTCGGGCGTGCCGGAGTCGGGTCGAGCTCGCTGGCGTACGATGCCATGCTAAAGGCCGACAGAAGAAGAGCGGTTTTGATCAGTTTCATAATTGGACCCCTTTCATCCATCCCCCATGCGAACTTAAAGTCCTGTATAGATTCGCTTGCAACCCCTTTCTGACGGAGTGAGTGTCAAGTCATGGCCAACCGCCTCGCGAGAGAAAAAAGTTTGTACCTTCGGCAGCATGCGAACAATCCCGTGGACTGGTTCGCCTGGGGAGATGAGGCGTTTGCCAAGGCCAAGGCAGAGAATAAAATACTATTAATTTCAATTGGTTACTCTACTTGCCACTGGTGTCATGTCATGGAGCACGAGAGTTTTGAGTCTCCCGACGTGGCGAACGCCCTGAATCGCGACTTTGTGGCGATCAAAGTGGACCGCGAAGAGAAACCGGACGTGGATCAGTTCTATATGGACGCTTTGCACGCCTTTAGCCCCCGCGGCGGGTGGCCATTGAACATGTTTGTCACCCCGGACCTGAAGCCCTTTTTCGGCGGCACTTACTTTCCGCAAGCCGGCTTCCTCGATCTCTTGGCCCGACTCCAGGAGGCGTGGCGCGAACAGCCCCAGGCGATTTTGGAGCAAGCCGAAAAAGTCGTGGCGCACGTCACCCAGGGGCGAGTGGTGGATCTCGACGTGCCGGCGACGCCGCTTGCGCGTTTGCGCGAAAAGCGCGCCGGTTGGCTGCGGGCGGCAGCCGGACAAATGCTGCGTAACTTCGATCCGGTCTGGGGTGGCTTCGGCGCGGCGCCGAAGTTTCCGCGCTCGCACGCGACCTCCGCCCTGCTGCGCCACGGTTTGGAAGCTGACCGTGCCGCGGTTGCTCACTCGCTCAAGGCCATGGCGTTTGGAGGCCTTCGTGACGCCTTGCGCGGGGGTTTTCATCGCTACTCGACCGACGAGCAGTGGCTCGTGCCTCACTTTGAAAAAATGCTCTACGATCAAGCGCTGCTTCTCAAGACTTACGCCGAGGCCTACGCGGTTTTCCGGGAAGACTTCTATGCCGACATCGTCGAGGAAACACTGGAGTACTTGGAGGCCGAGATGCGCCTGCCGAACGGCGGCTTTGCGGCCGCTCAGGATGCGGACTCCGAAGGCGTCGAGGGAAAATTCTTCGTGTGGACACGCGAGGAAGTGCAGGGTGCCCTCGAGGGTGAATCGCAAGAGCTGTTCGCGCGCTTCGCGGAGCTTCATTCGATCACGCGCGACGGCAACTGGCATCGCCATGCGGCCCACGGCAAGCATGTTCCTACGGGACCGGTCAACGTCCTCGCGCTTCCCCTCGCGCGCGCATGGAGCGAGTGGCGAGATCCCGAGATGGCTCGCTTGCGCAAGCGCTTGCTTGATTTGCGGTCCACGCGCATCGCGCCGGTGCGCGACGACAAATTCTTGGTGGCCTGGAATGGATGGATGGCCTCGGGTCTGCTCGAAGCGTCGATTCATTTGGCGGATCGCCCCGCACTCTCCGTGCGTCTGCTTGAGGCCGGGCGTCGCACGGTGAACTTCTTGACGAGTTTGGAAACGGACGGTCGCTATCCGCGCGTGGTCTACGGAACCGAGTCGCGCGGCGAAGGTTTTTTGGAAGACCATGCGGCTGTCGCACATGCTTTGCAGATGCTCGGCACCCGCACGGGGGAGCCGGGGGCGTGGGCTCACGCTCGAACTCTTCTGGATGCGATGGATCGTCGCTTCCGAGATGCGCGGGGTAAGCTCACGCCGTCGGCGACGGATGTCCGAAACCCGCTGCCTGCGGGTGGCTTGGAGGACAGCGACAACGCCACGCCTGCCGCCATTTCCCAAACGATCGGCGCGCAGCTTCGCCAAGCGTTGGTGGATTCGGATCCGGCCCGCACGGAGCGCGCGTTGCGGGATCTGGCTCCCTTCGAGCGCGCCTTGGATTCGCATCCCACGGTGCTCACCTATCTGCTCTGCGAGCTTGATCTGCTGGAGGGCTTCTGTCTCAAGTCAGACCGGGTCGGGTCGTTGATTCCGGAGTTGCTCGGGCAGGGTCGCTTTGCGACCGGCTTTGCTTTGCTCGAGGATGCGTCCGCAAAAGATCCCCTCGTCTGTGATTTTGAGAGTTGCCGTCGCTGGCCTTGAATCGTTGACGGGTTAAATCCCTCTTCGGAGAGGCGCTAGGTGAGGCTCTTGAGAAGGGCGGGCACCACTTCGATGGCGATCAGAATGATCACGATCCATTCGAGGATTTCCATGCGATTGGTCGAAGCTCGATCACGCAGATCGGAGACCACTTCGCGCACGGCGCCGAGTTTGCGCTCGATGCCTTTGAGCAGCGAACCCAAGAACATTTTCTGGATCGCGAGCTCGTGAATCTGTACCAGGTAAGAATCCTGCGCGAACTTGAAACTGTTCTCGACGCGGTCCACGAGAATCGTGGAATCCAAATGCATCGTATTGAGGCGCTTGAGTTGGGCCTCGAAAACGTTGGTGAGTCGCTGCCAGAGTGTGGGCTGGTTGTCGTTTTCCTCGTAGAGGGACTGAAGGGCGCGGTCTAAACGCGCATCGATGTAGCGAAGCTCGGAGGACTGCGCGTTGGCGAGTTCGAAAATGTCCACCACGTCGCTTGCCGTCTCGTCAAAGAGCACGGCCATGTTGGTCGAGGCAAAGAGAACGTCCTGGTCGCTGTAGGTCACGTAGGGATTGAGCGCCCGCTCGAGTTCTTTCTCGCCGAGGCGTTCTTCCGAACCAAGCAGGGTTTGCGCCACGACCGGCCCCATGAGACGCACGATGCCGTCCACGTGAGGGGGGCCGTCGTGCGCGCGCAGGGCAAAAACAGTGTAGAGCGAGACCGGGCGGGAGAGCTCGGGGTTCACGAGGGCCGGTTTGGCTTGCTCAAATACCGCAACGGCGATTTCACGGGCCGTTGCCAAGACGGCCGTGGAATTCTGGATCGCGGCGCCAAGTTTGGGGAGCTCGTTGAAGTCGATGTTTTCCAGTCCACCCATGAACTCGAGGCTGATCGCTCCGACATCGAAAAAGCTGACGCTCACGTCGAAGTCGAAACGACGGCCGTTTACCTCGACCGTTACCGTATCGAGGATCATGGTCATGGGCTGAGTTTCGCGCTGGAGGCCCTTGCTGAGAAAGCCGAAGCGCGCGCCGTCTCGTTCGCGATCACCAAAGAGGATCGGAATCTGGGGCAAGCGGATTTCGAAGGCGACATCATAGGCCACGAGGATGTGCATCGAACCGCTGCGGACCTTCATGGCGGCTTATGATAGCTTGCTCCCCCATGGCTTCCAGCCCTGAATCACACCGTATTTTAGGGATCTCGACCGGAGGGCGTCCCATTGAAGCCGTGCGGCTTACGCAGGGCCCCGTGCCGCTCCTCCTCATGGGAGGGGTACACGGCGACGAACCTGAGGGTTTTCTCTTCGTGGAACGCTTCGCGCGTCAAGCCGCCTGGAAAGAGCTCGCCGGACTCGCCTCGCTTTGGGTCATTCCTCGCCTGAACCCCGACGGATGCGCCCAATTTGAGCGCACCAACGGCCGGGGCGTGGACCTCAACCGCAACATGCCTACCAAGGATTGGACTCCGGAAGCTCGCGCCCCCCGCTATTTTCCGGGTACCGCGCCGGGCTCCGAGACCGAAACGAAACTGCTCATGGATTTTATCGACGAGCTGAAGCCGCGCGCGATTATCTCGGCCCACTCGTGGGAACCGATGGTGAACTACAACGGCCCCTGCCGTTTGCTGGCCGAGGCGATTGCCGCGTTCAACCGGTATCGCATCGCCGACGACATCGGTTACCCTACGCCGGGATCGCTGGGCACGTGGGCTGGCTGGGAACGCCAGATCCCCACGATTACGCTCGAGATTCAACGCGATCTTGACCCTGGGAGCGCATGGCAAACGCACCACGAAGCCATCCTGGCCGGACTGCTGTTTGCGGCTCATAACGAGAAGATGGAGTAGGCATGGCCGGAAGTATGGATTCGCTGCGCACGCACGTTGAGAACGCCTGGACAAGCCGCGAGTTGCTCAAGCACGAGTCCTACTCGGAAAGCGTCTTCGCGACACTCGAGCTCCTTGATCGCGGCGAGCTGCGCGTCGCTCAACCGGACGGCGACGGATGGAAAGTGAACGACTGGGCAAAGAAGGCCATCCTGCTTTCGTTCGGATTGCGCACGATGGAAGTTTTCGAATCCGGTCCGTTTACCTTTCACGACAAGATTCCCTTAAAGCGCCTCGACTCGTTGCGCGGGGTGCGGGTGGTGCCCGGGGCGGTGGTGCGCCATGGGGCTTTCGTTTCTCCGGGCGCCATCCTCATGCCGAGCTTCGTGAATATCGGCGCCTTTGTCGGCGAAGGGACCATGGTCGATACCTGGGCCACCGTGGGTTCCTGTGCCCAGATCGGTAAGCACGTGCACTTGAGCGGCGGCGTGGGCATCGGCGGCGTGCTGGAACCTCCGCAAGCCGCCCCTGTGGTGGTGGAAGATCATGTCTTCGTGGGGTCGCGCGCGATCGTGGTTGAAGGGGTGCGGGTGGGCGAGGGTGCCGTGCTCGGCGCCAACGTAGTGCTCACCGCTTCGACGAAGATCATCGACGTGTCAGGCCCGACTCCGCGCGAGTGGTCGGGATCCATTCCACCCCGCAGCGTCGTGATTCCGGGCACGCGCATGAAGAATTTTCCGGCCGGTGAGTTTGGTGTTCCTTGTGCGCTCATCATCGGGCAGCGCAAGGCTTCTACGGATCTCAAAACCTCGTTGAACGAGGCGCTTCGGGATTTTGACGTAGCCGTCTAGGAGGCCGCTTGTGCGGTGCTGAGCCGTTCCCAATAGGGAAGAAGATCCAGGCGCGCGTCGATCGTCTTGAGGAGGCTGAAAACTCCTCCCAGCTTGCGGTGCAGGAAGATCAGCTGGCGAGGTGGCTCAGACACACGGATCTTGCCCGTGAACGCCATCGTTGCGCCCCGAACTTCGTTTGAGTAATCCGCATCGGCAAACGCGAAAGGTTGTCGGCGTGGGTTGAAGGGCTCAACACTCAGGCGAAGCATGCTCACGTACGCCTCCAGGCACTCGCGGGATTCCGACGGGTTTACGAGTGCCATGGCCACGGATTTCTCAAGAAGCGCCGCGTCTGTTCCGTCGCGCATGAGTTTGAGGAGTTCCACATAGTCGGCACGAAACGCGGCGTCATAGGCGCGAGTCGCGCCGAAATCGAGCAATACAATCTTGCGCTCCTCTGGGCGAAAGTAGAAGTTCGAAAAATTCGGATCCGTTTGCACGAGACCCATGCGGAAGAACTCCACTTGGTAGAGGTCGAGCAGGAGTTGTCCGAACTCGTTGCGGGCTTCGGCGGCGGGGTTCGTGCGGAGCCAGTCCGGCACGCGTAGTCCGGGCTCATAGCTCATGGCGAGCACCCGCTCGGTGGAGAACTCGCGGAAGACCCGGGGGATGACGAAGCGCTCGCCGAGGCCATACTTCGCCAAGCCGGCCCGATAGGCCTCCAAGTGATCGGCCTCGATGGCGTAGTTCACCTCCTGTTTGAGAAGAGTGTCGAGCTCTTCCATCAGCGGTCCGATGTTGATGTCTTTGCGCGAGATAGCGAGGAAGCCTCCGAGTGCCTTCTTAAGCAGCGCAAGGTCCGAATCGATCGTATCGGCAATGCCGGGAAACTGAATTTTGAGGGCCAGATCTTGGCCATCGAGGCGCGCCCGATGCACCTGGCCGATACTGGCCGAGGCGAGGGGTTGCAGGGAGAGTTCGGTGAGTCGTCCAAACTTGGCGTCCCCCAGTTCCGTGCGGAGCACGCGTGTCACCGTGCTGGGAGGCATGGGGGCGCCCGAATCGCGCAATTGCCCGAGAATCTCGATCACCTCAGGGGGCAAAAAGTCCGCACCTTCGATGCTCAGAAGTTGCCCCACTTTCATGGCAGCGCCCTTCAGGCGCCCCAGGCTTTGCACGAGTTCGCCGGCTTGAAGCACCTGAACGCGCAGTCGATCGAGCGGTGGCGACTTGGAAAAGGCCGCGTTCAGGCGGTGGCCGATCTCGTGGCCGCTTACGCGCGCGGCGAGTTTCGCGAACTCGCGTGAGCGCGCCAAGAACGAACGCGGAGGGGAGGTGATGTCGTCATCGGTCATGTTGCACTCAATGCTATCTGTAGCGAATGTCTCGGAGGCAGTCAGGCCTCCTTCAATATCGACTAAAGGGAGAAGACCCCCAAAGGGACCCGTTTTCGATTCCGAATTCCCCCGGTCCCGGCTTGTTCTTAGGGCACGAGACGCGTTTAATTGAAGAATGCCAATTTTGGGATCCCAAAAGTCGGAAGACTTCGCAACAACCGACGAAAGCCGCTTCGATTGGCGTTTGGTGTTGGCGATTCTTGTGATTGTGACGATCGGTATCGTGAACGTGTATTCGGCTACGGCCAACGTGCCGTCCTCGGATGGCAATCTTCACAGCTACGATATGGCGGTCCGCCAGCTCATGAACCTCGGCATCGGTCTGGGGGTCATCGGCGTGGTGATGCTCTTCGATTATCGCCTCGTCGAGCGTCTCGCCTACGTCATCTACGGAGCCAACCTGCTCGCCCTTTTGTCGGTACCCATGATCGGGGTCGTCCGCTATGGGGCGCGTCGTTGGATCAACCTGGGTTTCATGAGTTACCAGCCCTCCGAAACAATGAAGTTTGCGACCATCTTGGCGCTGGCGAAGTACTTTCACAGTCGACCCGCCCTGCATAAGCTGGATTTCCGCGATCTCCTGATCCCGGGAGCCATTCTGGGGGTGCCCGCCTTGCTCACGATGATGCAGCCTGACTTGGGCACTGGCGGCCACTTGGCCATCACGGGTACGGTGATCCTGCTTTTCGTGGGCATTCGGCCGCGCGTTCTTATCACGGCGGTACTGGCCGCCGTGGTGAGTTTTCCGGTGGCTTGGCAGTACGGCTTGAAGCCCTACCAGCAGGATCGCATCAAAACCTTCCTCGATCCGATGGCCGACCCCAAAGGGGACGGTTACAACGCACTCCAATCCATGATTGCCGTCGGTTCGGGTCAAGCAACGGGTAAGGGCTTTCGCCAGGGAACTCAAACGCAGCTGCACTTTACGCCCGAAGGGCATACGGACTTTATTTTCACCGTGCTCGCCGAAGAGTGGGGTTTTCTCGGCACGATCGTCCTGTTTGGGATGTATTTGTTTTTAATGTACCGCTGCGTGAACATTGCGGCGCTTGCGCGCGACAAGTTCGGCTCGCTCGTGTGCGTGGGCATCATCGGCATGCTGGTGTCCCAGATCTTCATCAACATCGCCATGGTCTGCGGAATGTTCCCCATCGTCGGGATTCCGCTTCCGCTCGTGAGCTACGGCGGCACGAGCGTCATCACGGTGTGTTTTGCGTTGGGGCTTCTCCTGAACGTCGGTTATCGGCGTACGATTTTCTGAATGAAGGAGCTTTTTACGGCACTCGCTGCCGGAGAACGCGTCTCTGACACCGCCTTCGACAAGCTTTTCGATACCGAGACGCGCCGGCAGGCGCGCATCCATTGGACCCCGGTTGCCGTGGCGTTGACCGCGGCACGCTTTCTTTCGGAAGCGGCCCTCCCAGGAGCGCGCGCCAGAATTCTCGATCTCGGTTCGAACGTGGGAAAGTTTTGTCTCGTGGGTGCGCTCTCCACGCCGGCGTCGTTCGAGGGGCTTGAGCTGCGCCGTGACCTCGTCACGTTGGCCCGCGAGACCGCACGAACTCACAACATCGAACGTGTGCGCTTCCGCCTAGGAGACGCCCTGGAGTTTGATTGGTCCGGTTACGATGGTGTTTACCTGTACAATCCGTTTTATGAGAGCCTCGATCTCTCCATTCGCATCGACAGTCGGGTGGACCTGAGTCGAGCGCGTTACGAGCGTTCCGTTGAGGCCACGCGCGAACGCTTAGGGGAGCTGCGTCTGGGAGCGCGGGTGGCCCTGTATTACGGCTTCGGCGGCGAGATGCCAGAGGGGTTTCGGAAGATCGACGAGTCGGACGATCCGCATCTAGAGCTTTGGGAGAGGGTCTAGCAAGGGTATCCGGACGTTCGGCCCGGGGGCTTGCCAGATGAGCCATCATTCGGAAGGATTGGGCCATGACGAAGATTTTCTTTGGCGGCACACTCCTACTTGCTTCCCTTTCGCTCCCCACTCATGCGGGTGCTGTCGATTTCAACGGTCTTTGGAAGGGTACCGGCACGAGCACCGATTCCCGCGGGAGTGCGACGAATTGCGCGAACGTCCTGGTGGAGCTTGAGCACACCGCCACGACTCTCGTCATCAAGCACTATGACGCCACCTGCGGCTTCCTGTCGCCGGAGTGGGGTCCGTACCCCATGCAAATCGACGGGAGCAAAGTGTTGATCAGCGACGACGGCGAGATCTCGGAAGTCGGCACGCTTGAGGGAAACTTGCTGAGAACGATGCTGCCCCCCAACTACGCTTTTAACTTGCGCATCACGGGCGAGGGCAAAGACGCGGTGCTGGAGACTTACTACGGCGTGAGGAGCGCGTTCGGGGCGATCGTCATCGAAGGCGCGCTGCGCCGTCAGTAGTCCCCCCGTGTGTCGGGCCTGACCCCGCGACAAGGGGACGCGCGGATGATATCCATCCGTCATGGCGCAAATCATCTACACGATGAAGGGTCTGTCGCGGACGCATCCGCCGGCGAAGACCGTCCTTAAGAACATCTACCTGTCCTTTTTCCACGGCGCGAAAATCGGCGTGCTCGGCCTCAACGGCTCGGGCAAGTCGTCGCTTCTTCGCATTATGGCGGGGGTGGACAAGGACTTCCAGGGCGAGGCCTTCCTCAACGAAGGCTTCACTGTGGGTTATCTGCCCCAGGAGCCCGAGCTCGATCAGACAAAGACGGTCAAAGAGAACGTCATGATGGCCGTCGACGCTACGGCCAAACTCTTGCGCGATTTCGAAGAGATCTCGAACAAGTTTGCCGAGGAGATGACGCCCGAAGCGATGGAAGCTCTGATTGAGAAGCAGGGCAAGATCCAGGAAAAGATCGACGCGGCCGACGCGTGGAACTTAGAGCGCAAGATCGACATCGCCATGGACGCGCTCCGTTGCCCTCCGGGCGATTGGAAAGTGGACAACCTCTCCGGCGGTGAAAAGCGCCGCGTGGCGCTCTGTAAGCTTCTTCTCGAAGCCCCTGACCTTCTCCTTCTCGACGAACCCACCAACCACTTGGATGCCGAGTCCGTGGCTTGGCTCGAGCGTCACTTGTCCGAGTACAAAGGCTCGGTCGTGGCGGTCACTCACGATCGCTACTTCCTGGATAACGTCGCCCAGTGGATCTTGGAGCTCGATCGGGGCGAAGGCCATCCCTTCCAGGGCAACTACTCCTCGTGGCTCGAGCAGAAGAGCAAGCGCTTGGCCGCCGAAGAGAAGACCGAGAGCAAACGCCAGAAGACGCTCTCCAACGAACTCGAGTGGATTCGCCAATCGCCCAAGGCCCGTCGGGTGAAGTCGAAGGCGCGCATCGAGGCCTACGAGAACATGCTCAACCAGGAGCAAAAGGCCAAGATCGAGGAGCTCGAGATCTACATCCCGCCCGGTCCCCGTTTGGGCGACGTGGTTATCCAGGCCGAGGGCCTGCAGAAGGCCTACGGCGACAAGCTGCTCTTTGACGGGATGGACTTCCAGCTTCCGCGCGGCGGCATCGTGGGCGTGATCGGGCCCAACGGCGCGGGTAAATCTACGCTCTTTCGTATGATCACGGGCTCCGAAAAACCCGACAGCGGCAAACTGCGTGTCGGTGAAACGGTAAAGCTCGGTTACGTCGATCAGAACCGCACTCTCGATCCGAACAAGACGGTCTACGACGAAATCACGGGTGGCGAGGAGAATATCCACCTCGGCACGCGCGAAGTTTCGGGCCGTGCCTACGTGTCGCGCTTCAACTTCGGCGGCGCCGATCAGCAAAAGAAAGTCGGCATTCTCTCGGGGGGCGAGCGTAACCGCGTGCACCTGGCGAAGATGCTCAAAGACGGTTCGAACGTGTTGCTGCTGGACGAACCGACGAACGACTTGGACGTGAACACGCTCCGCGCGCTGGAAGAGGCCCTCGAGAACTTCGCTGGCTGCGCCGTGGTCATCTCTCACGATCGCTGGTTCCTGGACCGTTTGGCTACGCACATCCTCGCCTTTGAGGGCGACTCGAAGGCCGTGTGGTTCGAGGGCAACTTCCAGGCTTACGAGGAAGACCGCAAGCGCCGCCTGGGCGTGGATGCGGACACTCCGCACCGGATCAAGTACCGCAAGCTCACTCGCTGAAGGGAAGAGGATCTCTAGGCGGGGGACATAGAAAAAAACTATGGTGATGATTTGATCCATAGACTTATTCTGAGTGCCACGAACGACTAGTCTTGCTTGATGCGCACCTCTTCTACTCTTCGAGGAATTCTCGAAAATTTTTTCCGGCAGGAACTCGGCCACGAGGGTCTTGACGGACCTGCGGTTGTGAATGCCTTTCGAGTTTTCTTGCGAGAGTTGGGGGTTCCGCTGGGTCATGGCGCGCCCGTACACGCTCATGTGTACTTCGACGCCGGGAGTTACTCGGCTGCCGAGGCCTTGCGGCGAGACTTTGCGGCCGCGTTCTCTTCGCTTTGTCAGGTGGGACCCTTGGGTCCGGCCTCCGGTCCCCATCCCTTGGGAAACTTCGAGGTGGGCTTTGAGTTGGAGATGCGAGCGGAGATCGTGGAGTATCTCAAGCAACATCGCGGGTCTCTTAGCGTGTTGATCCACGAGGTGCGCGGTGACGATGTTAACGATCACACGCGTGGCATCGAGTGGCTTGGTGCGCCGCTGGATCTGGACTTGTCCGCCTTCGCTTCTTAGTCGCCGGTGTCTTCGTCTCGGCCGCCCCGCGAATTCAGCTCGACCTCCAAGATCAGGGAGGCCAGCATCCCGGTAAACGAAACGAAGACGGCGGTTCCCATCAGCATGATGCCCGCTGTGAAAAGCTTGGCTAGCGGGGTGCGTGGCGTGATGTCGCCGATACCCACGCCAGCCATCGTGCTTACGACAAAATAAAATATGTCGACGAAGCTCTGCACGCCGAAGTGCGTTTGAGGATTCGAAACGTACAGAAGGCCGGTCAGCAGCAACATGAGTGTAAAGGCGAGAAAAAAGAGGAAGACAAAAGCCGGGCGCGACAATCCACGAACCAAGCTCTTCAGATAGCTCCACATGAAGCGGTGGTGTCGGTGAAGGCGGCGGATCACCATCAGTAACGAACCTTGTCTGATTTTTCGGCCCACACTCGGAAGGGCAGGAAACTCTCTTCGCTCAGGACGCGACGAAAGGGAATTCGACGCTGCTCGAGAGCCTTCGCGGCTTCCTCGTAAATGAGGCTGTCGTCGAACCCAGCGCCCGCGGCGTCGAGCCTGCTGGCGCAGTAGTTCACGGCACCCAAGCGCGCCCAGTAGATGGCGCCTAGGCACATCGGGCAAGGCTCGCAAGAGGTGTAGAGTTCGCAATCGCGCAACTCGAAGTTGCCCAGTTTTCGACAGGCTTCGCGAATGGCCTGCACCTCGGCGTGGGCCGTGGGATCGTGATTGAAGGTCACGCGGTTCTGGCCCGTGGCCAAGACTTCCCCCTGGCGCACCACGATGGCGGCAAAGGGACCGCCGCCTTGGCGAACGTTGTCGACGGCGAGTTGCAGGGTAAGGCGCGCGAAATCGTCGCGGGTTTGGGCCATGGACCTACTCTATCAGCGCTGGGCGATGATCCAAGAGCTTTCGGCGTCGGTCAGTGCCCGGATGGTGCCCGGTTTCAGGTCGCCCATGCGGATGGCGCCAAAGCGCACGCGCACGAGGCGGTTCACCTTTAAATCCGCAAACTCGGCCATGCGTCGGATCTGGCGATTGATGCCCTCGACCAGGACAAAACGGTAAAGGCGCGGGCCGAGGCGTTCGATCTCGCAGGGGAGAGTGTCGCGCCCCACGAGTTCGATGCCCTCGCGCAAACGGTCCAGCCGGTCGGGGTCGATCTCGCCGTTAAGCTCGACGTGATACTCCTTTTCGACCCCGTGACGGCCGCGGAGCAAGCGGTTTACGACGTCGCCGTCATTGGTCAGGAGCAGCAACCCCTCGGAGAACTTGTCGAGACGGCCCACCGAAAACACGCGCTCGGGATAGTCCACAGCAGCCGTGAGGTTGTCGGGATTACTCGGGTCCTCGGTGCACTCCACGCCGCGGGGCTTGTGGTAGGCCAGGTAGATGTTCTTGGTTTTGCCTTGGGCGGGTTTGCCGTCCAGGTAGACGACGTCCGTATTCATCACCCGCGATCCGGCGAGGGCTTTCTCGAGGGCTTCGGCGTTGCCGCTGCGGGCGATGGATACCCGGCCGGCTTCGACCCAGCGATCGGCCTCGCGGCGCGAGCATAGGCCCGCCTCCGCGAGGAACTTATTGATGCGGATGCCGTCGTCCATAGCTTTCCTTCTAGGGATTGGGGCCTGTGTTTTGCAAGGGCAAGCCCGTGATAGGCGCTTGTATTGACAAAAGGCACACAGATTGAAAAACTACAAGAAAATCCGATTTCTTTGGAAGCCCGAGAAGGACAGGTGGTTACGTGAGGAGCGCGGAATCGGTTTCGAAGATATCGAGAAGGCCGTCGCGCAAGCTTCGAAATTTCTGGAGGTGAATCGTGAGTAGCAAAGCCAAGAAGATCAAACTGACCCTCGAAGAAGAGGCGGTTGAAGCGAGCCTCGAGAGGGGTGAGTGGAAAGCTCGGCCCACCTCCGAAGTCCGACGCTATCGCCGGGTAGCGAAAGAATCGCTTGAGCATCGCAGGAAGGAAGCGCGGGTGAATATTCGGATGGCCGGCGTAGATGTCGCGCTGTTAAAAAAACGGGCGCTGGAAGAAGGCGTGGGCTACCAGACGCTGATGAGCGCGATTATCCATAAGTATGTCACGGACCAGCTTGTGGAGCGTAAGTACGTTGACCTGCTCGCGGCGAAGATCGCCAAGACGATCCGCAAGCGCGACGAAGCGGCTTAGCTCAGGGACAGGGCGGTCACTCAGACGTACGAGCCGCGTTTGATCTTATCCAGGATGATCTTCTCGGGCATTTGCGGATCGCGCGGAGCCACCGAGAAGATGGACTGCTGTTCGCAACGTTTCTTGTGCTTCAGCAGCCAGTTGAGGATGTCCACGACGCCCTTGTTTTTCTTATCCTTGAAGAAAGGATCATTCTTCAGCACGTCGGCCGCTTTCTTCAGCGAGCGCGCATCGGCGGCGTCGTTGTCTTTGACGTCGTAGGCGTGGAGGTCGTACTTTTTGACGTCGTCAGGGAGCACGCCCAGGAACTTCACTTCCGGCGCCGAGTAGTCGGCGTTACGGATGAGCGAGGCGGCCGAGCCGGCCTTCAGCGTGCGGTAGATGTTCTGCACGGTATAGGCGTCGAGATCGCCGTAGAAGTAGATGGGGATCTCGAGCTGGTCCTGGATCGTTTTACACCACGAACGCACGCCGTTGGAGGGCACGCCGCCGGCGCCCATCAGGATCACGTTGTGGCGCTTGGTAAAACCGTTCATGACCAGCGTATTCGCCGTGCCCTCAGACTCAATCACAAGGGCGAAGTCGATCTTGCCCTTCTTGGGGCGCACCTTGAAGGACTGGGGGCGGTTCTTCGGTTGGAAGAACGACGTACCCAGGGTGGACAGATCGATGGTCGCTTTCTCTCCGTCCGGAAGATCCTCGGTGACGATCAGGTTCTGGCAGTAGGTTTGGCCGCCGCGATCGTTGGCGAAGGTGTTCATTTCTTCGCGGTAGACCTCGAGCATTTCGCAGATGAAATCGATGACGGAGTCGGACTCATCCTGTGAGCTAAAGTCCAGCGGCTTGAGCTTGGGATTGCCCTTACATTCGCCTTTGGCCATGTAATAGAGTTCGCGCTTCGTGTTGACGCCGCCGGTCTCGATATTCCGGAGCATGATCTCCAGCAAAAACACCGCGCGGGACATCTTTTGCACGGAACTCACGTTCAGTTCGGTGCGCACTACCTTGTCGCCAGGCGTGAGGTAACCGAGCTTGGGATTGTAGAAAGCGTTGTCGAGGGCGCACTTGGTGGCCTCCAGGACAGGGCGCCGGGCCTTCTCGAGATCCTCGAGAATCCGCAGACAGATTTCCTTGGAGTGCGTTGGGATGAAGTCTTTGTCGCGCTTGTCGCGTTCGGTGCGGGAACTCACAGCAGGTTCTCCTGTTTATCGTCTTTGCCTTTTTTGCCGCCTTTTTTCTTGTCGGCTTTCTTTGGGGCGGGAGCTTCGTCGTCGGTGGCGGCCGGAGCGTCTTCGCCGAGCATCGCGGCCTGTTTGGCGGCGAGTTTGGCGTGTTTCTCGACGGCTTGAGTGAGTTCGCTTTCCGCGGCCGCGGCATCGCGCCCCAGAAGTTTCATCAAGCCTTCGCGAGCCTTGTCTAAGCGACCGGCGGGAGCCTTCGTGATGCGGCCGATGGTTTCGATCAGGATGGGGCCGAACTGCTCGATGTGACGAATCTTCTGTTCGAGATCGGCGGCGCGGTTCTCTTTGTTGATGTGTCGCGAGAGACGTTGTCCGGCCTGGATCAGCGCGAGGCGCAGCTCTTCGACGAGTTCGTCGGAGGCGTCGATGGTTTCCTTGGAGGCGTTTTTGAACTTGATGAAGGGGGAGACGACGGACACGGCGATCACATAGGGCCCGAGCGGGATCGAATTCTTGGGTTGAGCCAGGCCGTAGGTCTTCCAGTTGACGGATTCGATGGCGCGCGCGATCGCGCAGGCCGACTTGTCGAATTGCAGCGGCACGCGGTTGGCGAAGCGGAGCACTTGCACGGGATCGTCGGCGTCGCCTTCGCGGCGACTCAGGCGCGCGATGGCGACCTCGACGACGATGGGCTTGGCGTCGCAAATCGTTGGCTTACGCGAGATCACGCTGAAGAAGTCCACTTCGCCGAGGCGATTGATGGAGGCCGAGAGACCCGCTTCTCCGATGGAAAAGACCGAGCGGGTGGAGGGCGCCATGAGTTTCAGGTTCTGAAGTCCGGTATAGGCGGCGCGGATTTGCGAGTCTTCGAGCTGCGTGACGGCGGTGTCCAGCCAGGGCTTCTTGACCCCTTGGGCTTTGACGAGTTCCTTGAGGGTGTCGTCGCCGACGCGCGAGAAGCCCTTCTTCAGGAAGTTCGACAGCGGCACCTTTCCGAAGAGGTGGGCGTGCGAGATGAACTCGCCCAGTTTCATGGTGTGCGGGTGGGGTGGCACGGGCTCGGGGATCTCGATCTTGTCGCTGGAGACGCGGTCGAGAACCACGAGCGCTTCGTCGTTGATTTTGTATTTGAGCGTGAGGTGCGGGTTCACGATGCTCGTGCCCGTCAGGTACGTCAGCAAACCCGCCTCGCCGTTCAGCTGCAGACGACCGTCGAAGAGGAACTCCACGCTGACGCCGCTCGGACGGTCCCAGTTGATGGACTCTTTGTCCTTAAGCAGGCCGCGGTTGTTCTTGATGTCGACTTCGATCACGCCCGAGACGGCCTGCCGCATTTTGGCGGTCTTCGTGACCACGCGCACGCCCTTTGCCGAGGTGAGTTGGGCCCACGTGGTGGCCGCCGAAATTCCGATGCCTTGTTGGCCGCGCGAGCAGCGTCCGCGACCGAACTTCGAGGACGCCAGGTACTCGCCGTACACCCGAGGCAAGTCTTCCACTTCGATGCCCGGACCGTTGTCCGTGACCTTGATGCGGATGGAATCCATGTTCTTTTGGGTCCCGTTGCCGACTTTTTGGATCTCGATCTCGATATCGGGAAGAATTCCGTGGTCTTCGCAGGCGTCGAGCGAGTTATCGACGGCCTCTTTGAGAGTCGTCAGCACGGCCTTCGTGCCACTGGAAAAACCTACTTGCTGCAGGTTTTTCGAGAAATATTCAGCAGTTGAACTCGAAGTGATCTTGGATGCCACGGAAGCGCAAGTTACCTGAGTCTGGGGCGTTTCGGAAAGCCCCGTTGTCTGCGCGGCGCGTCAGTCCCGGCGGCTTACACCGTCAGGAGGCTCTCGGGTGATTTTCCGTTAGAATGTCCGGATGCTCTTCTCTCGAAGCATTCACTGTAGCTTTTTGTTCCTCCTCGCTTCTGGGGCGTTTAGCGCCTGCGCGTCAAGATCGGTTTCGCGTGAACCGACGTCGAAACCCGATTTGATCAGCGAGATCAAGGTTTCCTTGGCCCCTTCGGAGTTAGGCGAACTCACAAAACTTCTGGGTCTCAAGGTCCAGGATGCTCGATATCGGAGCATTTATTTTTTGGACACCCCCGATCTCGCTCTCTTTCACGAAGGGAGCGTCCTGCGTTCGCGCAACACTCACAACAAGCTAGGCGCGGAGGGAGACAGTGACACCACGGTCAAGCTCCGACCGTTGGAGTCGTCCAAAGTCGACGCGAAATGGTTTTCCGTAGAGGGCTTCAAGTGCGAGTCCGACGAGACGCTGGTCAAGTCCGTGATGTCCTGTTCGCTCACGAGCGTTCACTCCAAAAGAAAAATCGAGGAGGCCGTGTCCAAGTTGCGTCCACTCAGCGACGTTTTCAGTAAGGAGCAGGTGGAGTTCCTGAGCCTCTATGCTCAGGACAAGATTCCCTGGGATCTGATCGTGTCTCTCGGTCCGATTCGTTCCCGTACCTGGAAGGCGGAGGTCAAGGAGCTCGGTGAGCTTTCGATCGAGGAGTGGACATTGCCGAACTCCGTTACTTTCCTGGAGTTGTCCCTCAAAGGGGACGCTTCGGATTCGACCGCGGCGAAGCAAAAACTGAAGGGTTATCTTGAGTCCCACCGACTCGCGCTCGGCGAAGACCAGGAAACGAAAACGCGCGCGGCTCTGAAATTCCTGACGCCTCCGAAACCAAGGTAGCTCCCGCGCGGCGACGCCGTTTGAAGAGCTCGAGGGGTAAGGCAACTCCAAACCCTAGGATTACTGCGACGCCGAAGATTTTTTGCGGGCCCAAGGGCACGCCAAAAAACGCCGCATCCAAGATGAGTCCCAGGGCGGGTCCCGCGTAGAGCAGGGCCGTCACTCGAGGGGCCGTGTCCTTCTGGTAGGCCAAGGTGACGAAATACTGCGCAAGCGAGGCCAGGGCCCCTCCCAGCGCCACCCACATCCAGGTGACCGGAGACGTGGGCCAAAGAGGCGGACGCAGCGCGATCCACACGAGATGAGCGAGCAGGGAGAATCCGCACCACGAGGTCATCAGCAGAAAAGGCGATCGACTTTCCCGAACGCGACTCACCATCAGGTAGGCCAGCGCGGCGGTGACGCCCGAGAACACGGCGAGCAATGTGGCCTGGTGAGATCCGGCGTCGGCCGCGGGTCTCAGTAACACGAGACCGCTTAGGGCTCCCGCCAAGGCGAGAAAATCGCGCAAGCGGAGTGGTTTTCCTGTCACCACAAGGGAGAGACCAGCGATCGCCAGGGTTTGTGCGGCTTGTTGCACAAACGTGGCCGTGCCCATACCGAGTTCCAGGAGCGCGGCAAAGTAGGTGGTCACCGTGAGCGCGCCGAAGATGCCCCAGGCCACGGCGGCCCGGGGAAAACCGCGGCGTAGATCCGTGCGAAACGAGGACAGGCAAGCCCAGGCGACGGCCACTCCGACCACGTTCATTCCCACGCGCACGAGGCTGACCACAGACGAGGCCAGCGCCGGATCCTGCGTTCGAGCGTGCAGAAGCGTCGCGCCCATCAACGCGGAGGCGATGCACGACAAGAGCGCTGCCGAGGATCCGGACAGGTCCCTCAAGACGGTTGCCGTGCCGCGGACAACTCGAGACGCTGGCCGCGGAGACGATTGCCGCACGAGATCCCGTCCCCTTGCTCGTCTCGGAGATATCCGCGCCGGCGGTAAAGTTGCTCCACGGCATCTGCGCCTTCCTGGGTATGCAGGCAGATGGTCGAAATTTTCCAAAGTCTCGCCACTTCCTCAGAATAGTCGAGAAGTTGCTCCGAGAAACCGAAGCCTCGGTAGTCCGGGTCCACCGCCACGCAACGCAGGAGCGCAGCGCCGGGAATCCACGCGTGACCGCCTAAGCCCTGGGCGTCGCGGTTGAGGGCCGTGCCGGGCATCAGCAGGGCGAAGGTGCCCACCACGCGGTAGCCGAGTTCGATCACGCAGACGATGCCCGATTCCCGACGTGAAGTGACGTCTCGTAGTTCGAATCGCCGCTCCTCGCTCGTCGAGAGTTGGAGTTTCTCGGCGTAGGTTTTGACGAAAGCCTTTTCGAGCAGTTCGGCCACGAGAGGATCGTCGCCGGGACGGGCCACGCGTTTCACCAGGAAGTGCGAGACGTCGCGCGGATTTTTACGGGGAGAAAAGAGAGAGTTTTCTAAAGTTGTCATGCGGGGCGGTTTCTCATCGCCCTCTCCGGGATTCAAGTCAGGATTAAGTAATCCTTATGTCAAGCATAAGTTCCACTTTGGCATCAGTCTGCTTTTCCCTCGAAGCGGTGCCTGGCGCGGTTTCAATTTGGCACCATCTCGAGCGAATCAGGACGACGGCTCAGTCTCACGTCTCCTGACGTAAATATGATTTTGAATGGCGATCGAGAACATGTAGAGAAGGACGCAACCAACCCCCCAATAAGGAGATCTAAAAATGAACACCACTCTTCGTAACCTCGCCGCCTTCGTGATTGTTGCCGCTTCCTTCGGTGCGCAAGCCGCTCGCTTGGCCGACGGCGCCACCCGCAGCTACTGCACCGCCGACCGCGCCCTTGCCGACGAAACCCGCAGCTACGGCAGCGGCTGGAAAGCCACTCAAGAAGAAGCCGAAGCGGCCGCTCTCGCTCGTTGCGAAGCCGACGTGATCGTGTACCCGAGCTCTTGCGAGATCTCGAACTGCACGACCCGCGCCGCTCGCTAAGCCAGACTTCGTTTATCTAAAAAAAGGGATCCTGGCCTCTTGGGGCTAGGATCCCTTTTTTGTTTTCCGCTGCACGAGACAGCGGTTTCCTTTGCCCGAGAAAAAATTCCCTACCAGCGAATGAGGTTTGCTCCCCAGGTAAAGCCGGAGCCGAAGGCGAGCGTCAGTACCAGGGAGCCTTCCTTAATTTTTCCCTCGGACTGTGCCTCCGAGAGGACGATGGGAATCGTGGCTGCCGTGGTGTTGCCGTATTTTTGGATGTTGTTGAAAACCTTGTCGGGGGAAATACCCAGTTGCTCGCGCACCATCTCGTTGATGCGTAGGTTCGCCTGGTGGGGGGCCACCAGGTCGATGTCTTGCGGACGTACCCCGTTGCGTTTGCAGATCGTCGCGGCCGACTCGATGAGACGGGTAACCGCGTTCTTGAAGACCACCTTGCCGTCCATGTTGGGGTGAAAGCCGCCCTTTTCGACATCGGCCGGGTCGACGAAGGTTTTGCCGCCGGTTCCGGGTTTCTTGAGGGCAAGAATCGGAGCTCCGCTGCCGTCGCTGCCCATGATCGAGTCGATCACGCCGCGGGTCTTGTTGCGGATGGACGGGAAGTCATCCGCGTTGGCGCAGGCCTCGGCCTCGATCACGACCGCTCCGGCTCCGTCACCAAAAAGCACCGCCATGTCTCGCCCCCTCGTGGTGAGGTCGAGCACCGGGTGCTGGATCTCGGCGCATACCAGGAGTGCGCGCTTGGCGAGACCGGCGCGCAAGTAGGCGTCCACCGTTGAGAGGCCGTAAATGAAGCCGCTACATTGGGCGCGAATGTCGAGGGCACCGACGGTGCGCATCCCAAGCTTTTGCTGGAGCATCACGCCGATGCCCGGAAAGTACATGTCCGGCGAGAGAGTCGCGGCCACGATCAGGTCGATGTCTTCGGGAGCGCGTCCGGCGCGCCGGAGGGCTTCCTTTGCGGCGATCGCGCCGATGTCGGAAGTGGTCACGCCTTCTTCGGCCCAACGACGCTCCTTGATGCCGGTCCGTTCGGTGATCCAGGCGTCGGAGGTTTCCATGAGCTTCTCGAAATCGTGGTTCGAGACCACTTTCGGCGGAACGTAATGGGCTACGGAACGGATGACGCTGCGGTTAATCATGCGTGGGAGAAGCTAGTCGCTCGAAAATATTATGCCAAGCGTCATTAACTAAGGGCCTGATTTTAAAGTCTTTTTTGGGACGCCGCGTGACGCGCTTTGACTCTTGCTTTGGCACCCCGAGTCAGGGCAGGATCTCGGGCCGTGGCCGACTCCACTCAAAGCCTTGAAACCTCAACGAAAAAACGTACCCGCTCGCTCGCGATCAATGAGATTTTCTTGAGTGTTCAGGGCGAATCCACCCACGCCGGTCGCGTGTGCGCGTTCGTGCGACTGATGGGTTGTCCGCTCCGCTGCACCTACTGCGACACGGAGTACGCTTTTTACGAGGGCAAGCAGAAGTCTTTCGACGACATTCACGCCGTGCTCAAAGGCTACGGAACCCAGCTCGTGGAGGTCACCGGCGGCGAACCACTCGCGCAACCAAACGTAAATTTGTTTATGCGCGAGCTTGTGACCAAAGGTTATGAGGTGCTTTTGGAAACGAGCGGCGCCTATCCGGTTTTCGACGTGCCCCCGGAAGTGAAGATCATTCTGGACGTGAAGACGCCGGGCTCCGGCGAATCGCGGCGCCAGTTCTGGGACAACATGGGTGCGCTGAAGGCGGGGAAAGACGAAGTGAAGTTCGTCGTCACCGATCGAGCGGACTTCGATTACGCGGTCGAGATTTCTGATCGTTACCGCCTCTTTGATCGTGGAGTCACCGTGCTCGTCTCCCCCGCGCACGGCCGGGTGGAACTCAAGGACTTGGCCGGGTGGGTGATCGGCTCCGAGCGTGCGTTCCGCATGCAGACGCAGCTCCATAAGTACATTTGGGGCGCGGAAGCGAGAGGCGTATGAGTCAGGCTAAAGCGCGTCTCACGGTCGGGTTCCATTTCGAATCGGCCCACCGGATGCCGAACTTTCCGGAGGGGCACCCGAACGCGCGCCTCCATGGACACTCCTACGCTGGGGACGCCGTTTTGGAAGGCGACATCAATCCCGAATCGGGTTTCGTGGCCGACTACGACGTGGTCAAGCAACTGGTGGAGCAGGCCGCGCTTGAGCTGGACCACCGTTATTTGAACGACGTGCCGAATTTGGGCCTACCTACGAGCGAGCACTTGGCGCGTTGGATGTACGAGCGACTTCGGCAAGCTCTTCCGCAACTCCGGGCGATCGTCATCCGCCGCGGCACGCTCGGCATGAGCGTCACCTATCCCATCGATTGAAGGCCATCGTGATTCCCGATATCCACGCCCTCTCTCGCCCCCCGCTCTCTCAGGGCGTCCTCGTGATTCTCTCCGGCGGCCAAGACTCGGCCACCTGCCTGGCTTGGGCGCAGAAGTTTTTTCCTCGCGTGGAAGCCCTGACCTTCGACTACGGGCAACGCCACCGCGTGGAACTTGAGAGCGCCTCCAGGCTCGCACGTCGCGCGGGCGTGATCCAAACGGTGATCCCGGTGGATTCGCTTTCGGCCCTGGCGCAGCACGCGGGTGGCGCTAACGCGCTGACTAATTCAGGCGTCGACGTGAAAACCGAGGGCGGCTTCAGAAATTTACCGTCCACTTTCGTGCCCGGCCGTAACGCCCTGTTCCTTACGCTCGCCGCTAGTTTTGCGGCTCCTCGCGGGTTACAGGATCTCGTGATCGGCGCTTGTGAAACCGATTACTCCGGATACCCCGATTGTCGCGACGGGTTTATGGACGCGATGGAGAGCGCGCTTTCGCAGGGCCTCGACACGCCTCTCCGGATCCATCGTCCGTTGATGAAGTTGACCAAGGCGCAGACCTTCGAGTTGGCGGATCAGCTGGGGATCTTGGACGTGGTCGTGCGAGACACTCACACTTGCTACGAGGGCGTACACGACACTCTCCATGCGTGGGGATTCGGTTGCGGAAAATGCCCGGCTTGCGAGTTGCGCAAGCGCGGTTGGGAACAGTTCATCCAAAACAAAGCGCAAGCCGCGCGAGGAGTCTGATCATGGCGCAAGCCGAAGGAAAAACCCTCCCCTTTAAAGACGAGAGTGCGATCGACGTGTCGGGGCTCGAAACCTTTCCCTACGAAGGTCCCCGTCAGCGCGTGACCTACAGCACGAACGAGTTCACGGCCGTGTGTCCGTTTTCGGGGCTTCCCGATATCGGTACGGTGACCGTGGAATTTATACCCGGCAAAAAGGTCGTTGAGCTGAAATCCCTCAAGTACTACTACCTCTCGTACAGGGACGTGGGAATTTACCAAGAACACGCGACCGCCCGGATTTACCAAGATCTCTTCAAGCTGCTGGATCCGCAGGAGATGACGTTGACGGTGGTTTATCAGACTCGCGGTGGCATCGACACGACGACTCGGATTTCGAGCACGGAGCAGAAATCAGCCCGGTAGTCAGAACATTCAAAGGAGTACTCAGTGGGCACAAAGATCAAGGCGAAGCCATCCAAGGGGTCCGCGGGGCGTTTGGCTCCGCTCACCGAAGAAGACCGCCTTGAGCGGCTGACCCCGATGGTGCGTGAGTTGCTCTTGGGAATGGGGGAAGACCCCGATCGCGAGGGCTTGGTCAAGACACCCGAGCGCTTCGTCAAGGCTCTGAGCTTTTTCACCTCGGGCTACGACAAAGAGCCGTGCGACGTGATCAACGGCGCTATTTTTCACGAAAAGTACGACGAGATGATCCTCGTCAAAGACATCGAGATCTTCTCGCTCTGCGAACATCACCTTCTCCCGTTTTTCGGGAAAGTGCACATTGCCTATATTCCCGACGGCAAGATTGTCGGTCTTTCGAAACTTGCTCGGCTGGCGGAGGTTTTCTCTCGCCGCCTCCAGGTTCAGGAGCGCATGACCGAGCAGATCGCGGCGATCATTCAGGAAACGCTTCAGCCCAAGGGCGTGGCCGTGGTAGTAGAGGCCAAGCATATGTGCATGGTCATGCGCGGGGTCCAGAAGCAGAACTCCTGGATGGTGACTTCGTCCATGCTTGGGGAGTTTCGCGAGAATCAGGCCACGCGCCAGGAGTTCCTGAAGCTCGTCACCGGGGGCTGAGGGGTGCTTCGCCGGCCTTAGCCTTGGTCAAGCCGGAACGATGGCCGGCTCGGCCTCCACGAATTTGAGCGTTTTTTGCAAGAGCGCGGTGGCGTGACGACGCATGTGAGGTTCGGTGCCGGCGGCCGCGAAGGTGCGGAGTGCGTCGATGACCGCCAGCGGCTCGCCCCCTTGGATCTGGCGACGTTTGATGTGCTCGAAGACATCCACCGCGAGCGAGAGGATGCGCGCGATCGGGAAAAGCGCTTCGTTGCGCACGCCGCGGGGGAAGCCTTTTCCGTTGTGTAGCTCGTGGTGGTTCTGGATCAATTGCATCGTGACGTCCGTGAGCGACTTCAGTTTTTGCACGGCCAGGTCGTGCGAGCGGATGGGATGCAAGCGCACCCGCTGCAGGAGATCTGCCGGAAGTTGGTTCATGTCCAGGTAGTACTGGTTCATTTGCGCCTCGTCGAAATCCGACAGCGCGAGATCCATGATGAGCGAGGCGTAGGAGAGTTCCTTGTAGGATTTTTGCGAATCGAAGCCGTTGGCCAAGGCGAAGAGCACCGCCAAAGAGGTGATGGCGGAGGCGTCGTTCATCAGGTGCAGGTACTTCATGCTGCGGAGCAGGTGGGATTTGATGTCCTTAACCTCGGGAGCCACCACTTGGATGACTTCGTCGGCCAGCTTGGAGAGCTTCGCAGTGAGGTTTTCGTCGGCCAAACTCGGATCGAGAATGGATTGGTAGATGCTGCGCAGCTCTTTTTCCGTTTCCTTCCCGATGACTTCCACCCGAATGTTCGGAATCTGGAGCTTGTCGCCTTCGAAGGTCTTCTTGAACTCGTCGATGTAGGAATCGATGCGCAAACCTTCCACGACCTCGCCCGTGCCGACGGATTCTGAGGCGAGGACGTAAAGGCGCGGGTCGACGTGGGCGCGCAAGGCGTCGAGCTTACGGGGGGTCAGCTCGTCTCCCTTGAGCACGAAGCAGACAAAGCGACCCGCGGACGGCATGTGCACGTACAGGTTGATTTCCGTGCGGCCGCTGGAATCCCGCGGGACGCGGTCGAGATCCGCCACGCGGAACTTGTCATCGTTCATAGAAGGATATTCTATCAGCAGTCATGCCAAACCCCAGGGCCCCGCTCCCGAAGCTTTTTGAGAACGAGGCGCTTATTGTGGTCGACAAGCCGGCGGGCTGGCTGAGCGTGCCCAGTCGGATCGGCGAGCAAGACGAGCGCCCCTGCGTGGGATGGGTTCTGCAAGCGGAACTGGCCACGCGGCTGTGGCCGGTGCACCGCCTCGACGTCGAGGTTTCGGGATTGTTGCTTTTCGCCAAGCACGCCGAGGCGCATCGGGCCGCGGGGGCCTGGTTCGAGGGCCGAGACGTTCGCAAAACCTACCTCGCCTGGGTGGCGAGCGAGGAATCCTTGGCCGAGCGAACGGGGCGCGCGCCGGACGGAGTGGAATGCTGGGAGAGCCGTCTCTTGCGAGGAAAAAAGCGAGCCTACGAGCATGCGGCCGGAAAATCAGCCCTCACCGAAGCTCGCTGGGTGGCCGATCGCACGGTCGGGGCCAGCGTGGTGGCCGAGTGGGAGTTGCACCCGCTTACGGGGCGCGCCCACCAACTGCGCTACGAAATGTCGCGGCGGGTGGGACCTATTTGGGGCGATGTCCTGTACGGGTCGCAGCGCAGTTTTCCGGCCGGGGGGATTGCACTGCGCGCGATGGGCTTGGATTTCTCTCGCGTTCCGCCAGCCGATCGATGGGGGCTTCCCAGTGAGATTCGCCTCTCGGCGGGGTTGCTTGAGCGAGACGGCGCATGAGCGTGCTCGTTTGGTTCCGTCGAGACCTGCGCCTTGCGGATAATCCCGCGTTGTGCGCCGCTTGCGCTCGTGGCGAGCCCGTGATTCCTGTCTATCTGCACACCGTGGACGAAGACGGCGAGGCGGCGCCGGGTGGCGCCTCGCGATGGTGGTTGGATGCTTCGCTGAGGGAGCTCGACAGATCGTTGCGCGAGCGGGGTTCCGAGTTGGTCGTGCGTCGCGGACGGGCGCTCGACGAACTGCGTCGGCTCATTTCGGAAACGGGCGCGAAGGCCGTTTTTTGGAACCGGCTCTACGGACCCACCGCGGTGAAACGCGACACACGGGTGAAGGCTGAACTCACGAGTCAGGGGCTGCTCGCCGAGAGCTTCAACGGCAGTTTGATCGCGGAACCCTGGGAGTTGAAGAATCTCTCCGGACGTCCCTTCCAGGTTTTCACGGCCTTCTGGAATTCCGCGCAGAAGAACTTCACGGTGACGCCGCCCGTACCCGCGCCTCGGAAAATTTCCGGGCCTCCGAAGTTTCCGTCCTCGCTTTCGATCGACGCGCTCGGACTTTTGCCCAAGCTTCCGTGGGCCCGCGAGTTTCCCGCGCGCTTCACGCCGGGCGAGGCCGCTGCTATGCGCGCGCTTCGGCGTTTCGTGGACGGACCCGTGACGAAGTACAAGACCGCGCGCGATGTGCCTTCGCAATTCGGGACTTCACGGCTTTCCCCGCATTTGCACTTTGGCGAGATTTCTCCGCGCCAAGCCTGGGATGCTGTGGCGGACCGTGGCTCGGTGGGCGCCGTGACTTTTCGCAAAGAGATTTTCTGGCGCGAGTTCGCGCATCACTTGCTGTTTCATTTTCCGAATACCCCCGCTGAGGCCTTGCGCCCCGAGTTTCGGAGTTTTCCGTGGAAGACGAACCCGACGGGCCTGCGCGCTTGGCAAAAGGGACTGACGGGTTATCCCATCGTGGATGCGGGAATGCGCGAGCTCTGGCGCACGGGGTGGATGCACAACCGGGTGCGAATGATCGCGGGCTCGTTCCTGGTAAAGGATCTCTTGCTCTCGTGGCAAGAGGGCGCGGCGTGGTTTTGGGACACGCTTGTCGATGCCGATCTCGCAAGCAACACGCTCGGCTGGCAGTGGGTGGGGGGCTGCGGCGCGGATGCCGCGCCATTTTTCCGCGTGTTCAATCCGATTCTCCAGGGCGAGAAGTTTGATCCCGAGGGAGACTACGTGCGCGAGTGGGTGCCTGAGCTGAGCAAGCTACCTTCCCAATGGATTCATCGTCCTTGGGAGGCTCCGGCCGGCGAACTCCTGCGTGCCGGAGTGAGCCTGGGCACTGACTATCCGCACCCGATCGTGGATCACGGCCAGGCCCGTCTTGAGGCGCTGGCGGCCTTCAAGAGATTCCGAGGACCTGGCACCGCCTCGTGATCCTCGATTGTCAGTAGTTGAGTTCGACGAGCAGTCCTGGATGGTCGGTCAGGGAATCGGGGCGAACCCAGTCGTTATGCGAGTAGATTACCGCGGCCCGTTGAATGCGGGAGGACTCTTCTACGAAAACATGATCGATGAGCGCGGGGCGAGAGCACGCGGCTTGAATCGAAGGGGAGAACTCGCGCAGCCAGTTCTCGCAGCGACCTTCGCTCCGCCCGTTCCAGAGGGCGTCGAAGTAAGGGAGCGCTCCGTTTTTGAGCAAGGATTGCAGCTCGGCCACCGCGGAGCGAATGCGTGAACGGGCTTCCTTGGGATTGTTGATGTTGGCCCATTCTTTGTAGCGTGTGTCCTGATTGTACTCGTGGAGCAGGGTCGTGAGCTGAGCGTTATCCGGCTGCTTCCGGGCGTTAAAGTAACCGGGCACGGCCAGCTCCCATGCGAGTCCACCGATCTCGCCCTCGTCGCCGTCTAAACCGGGTCGATAGAGTCGCGAGTTGAGATCGCCAGCCACCAGTGGCCCCAGGAAGCGGGGGCCAAAGCGCTCTTTGCGCCTAGCCACGTAGTTCAGCAAGCCGTGGCGCAAGGCAATGGCTTGCTCGAAAGCACGCAACTTATGGGCACCGTGGATGTTGGCCGCCACGACCCAACCTTCTCCGGAATTCGGGGCGAGGGCCGCGATCTGGACGTGGAAAACATCCGCGTTGCCCGGCACCGTGACTTTCCAGGAGGTGGTTTCGAGAACTTTCCAACGTGGGCCCACGAGCAGGGCGAGTCCTTCGAGCAAGACTCCGTTCGGGTAGGGATTGGATCCGAAATCGAAGACAGGTTCGTAGCGTCCGTCCGCTGTCTTTCGCAACACGCGCTGGTTCTGGAAGGTGTTGGCGTCCGTGATCCAGCCCACGTTTCCACGACAGGAAAGCAGGGCTTGGTAGCCTTGGCCAAGTTTTGCGAGGCGATGGTTCAGGCGGAGTACGGAATTGGCGCTGGAACGATCCTGCTCGACGCCCTCAGGGCTGTCGAAATTATTGCAATTCTTAGGACTTTCGGGCTCGCCAGCGGCGACCTCCTGAAAAAAGAGGAGGTCGGGGGCGAGGCTGGCAATGTCCGCAGCGAGGCGATCGAGGCGTTTGCGGTGTCCCCGCTCCCATTCCTCGCGCGTAAAATAATAGATGTCCGAGCTGGCGCTCTCGACCCGACCCTTGCGAGTCTCAAGAAAACGAGGGGCCTCATCGGTGGGGTGGTAGCCGTGAAGATTGAGCGTCAGGACCCGATAGGGCGACAGAGCATTGGCCCAGCCGGACCAAGCCACAACGGCGATGAGAACTGAGATTCCCCGTACGTTCATGCCTTCCTCCCAAGGGGGACGCTAAACCGGCCGATACGGCCACGTCAAAAGAATGTCGTGGGGCGACAAAGTACCGCGTACGGGTTTGGGCGAGGAGGGGCCATAATAAAGGCTCCTGAGGAGGATTTGAAGACATGAAAATTCGCGCGTTCGCCCTTGTCCCTCTCTTCGCGTCGTCCCTTGCCCTCGCCGCGGGACCGACCGCTCTCGAGAGCGTGGACGCGACTCTGAGTCGCTATAAGAAGTCCTTTGCGCAGCAGGTGAACGCGCCCACGTTGAAGAGCGAAAAGATTTCGCCGGACGCCCAAGCTCGTCGTGACGAGATCCTGAAAGAGCGGCAAATGGCCGGCGACAAGTTCCTCAAGTCCAAGGACAAGGTCCGCCTGAAGAAAATCAAGCTCGTGCGCGACGGCAAGAAGTTCGACTCCCTCGAGCAGATCAAGACGGGCCGGGCCCGTATCGAGCTGAACGACCAAGCCACCGACCTGAAGGACTCAAGCCGTCTGACTGCCGACAACAAGCCCAACAACTGGGTGACCTCGCTGTTCGCGATGGAAACGGCGAACCTCACTTCCGGGCAGGTGCTCGCGCAGCCGTGGTCCGATGACTACTGGGCCATTTATCGCGGGATTCTCGGCGCTCGTTATGCGGATCGTAATTTCAAGGCCGCGAGCAACGAAGATTGGCAGAAGTTTTACGACTACACCCAGAAGACGGCGCCCGCTCTGAAGATCTTCCAGGAAGCCGCCGTGGTGACGACCTCGGACCTGGCTTCGCTTTCGGCCGCTGAGCGCGCGGACTTCCGCCGCCTGAATATGCTTTCTCCCTCGGAGAAGTATGACCTTCTCGTGGGCGACACCAGCTTTTCGCTGACTCGACGGGGCTGGCTCGAAGGCAAGCAGTACGCTGATCAGGATCCCCAGCACAAAGTGGAAACCTGGATGGGTATCTGCCACGGATGGGCTCCCGCTGCTTACATGCAGAAGCGTCCCCTTTCGCCGGTCACCTTGCGCACCAAAATCGGCAACAAGCCGATCACGTTTTTCCCGGCCGATATCAAGGCGCTTGCTTCCTTGATGTGGGCCAACGGATCGCCCAACGCAAAGTTCATCGGCGGACGCTGCGGCGACAAGAGTCCCAAGAAAGATCCGACCTCGGGCCGCGTGCTGGATCAAGACTGCTTCGACACGAACCCGGGGACCTGGCACTTGGTTACGGTCAACAAACTCGGCGTGGAAAAACGCAGCTTCGTGCTGGACGTGACCTACGACTACGAGGTTTGGAACCAGCCGATGGCCGGCTACTCGTACACCTACTTTAACCCGGCCACGATGGATCGGGCGGCGAACGTGCAACAGGCTAAGATCTCCTACGACGCCTTCGCGCCCAACGACAAGTTCCGGAAGATCCGCGAAGCGCGCGGTTGGGCCGGGGGACGCAAGCCCGCCTACATCGTGGGCGTGGCGATGGACGCCGAGTACGTGGTGGAAACCGAGCCCTTGCACCTGAAGGAAGACAAGCCCGAACTCGACGCCCTCACGACGGCGCGTTGGATGTATGACCTGGAGCTCGACGAACAGGGCAACATCCTGGGGGGCGAATGGTATTCAAACGCTCATCCCGACTTCCTCTGGACTTACGACTCGACCGACACGCCTTACATCCAGGCCGACGCCTCGGCTTCGGGATTTTGGGGTAAGTCCTACAAGACCATTCCGAGTCAGTGGACGCAGCCCGCAATCATGGCGGCACGCCAAGGTCAGCCGCTCTCCAAGATCGTGAACAGTCTGATCGAACGCTCGCAGGGCAAGCTCACGAACGCGGATATGCCGCCGGATGATGAATAAGGCTTTGCTTTTAGGTCTTAGCTTCTGGGCCGGGGCGCTGGCGGCAGTTTCTGCCGCCGCCGCCCCGTCCTCGTCTTGGCTACCGAAGGACGAATGCAAGAAGGTCTGGAAGACGGGCGACGGGCAGTACCGTGCGGGCGAAAGCTATGCGGACTATGTGTCGCGTGCCCGACGCACGGAATGCCGTAAGAACTGGACCGTGCTCGTATACATGGCGGCAGACAACAACCTCTCGCCTTACGCTGGCTGGGACCTCTACGAGATGGAGGCGGCTTTCGGCGAGGTGGCGCCGCGCGCAGCTTCGACCGCGATCACCGACCTGGTGGTACAACTCGACGCCTCCGGCAACGGCGGCGTGAAGCGCTTTCACATGTTCGAGGGCAAGGAACCCTACCGGATGCGCAAGCTTGCGGACTTTGCGCCGGGCTTTGAGGCCAAGGTCGCGTCTCCCGTGGCGATGACGTTGCCCGAGCTTGATTCGGCCGATCCTGCGAACTTCGAAGAATTTCTCGCGTGGGGGATGAAGAGCTACCCCGCGGATCACTACCTTGTGATTCTGTGGGGGCACGGCGAGGGCTGGACCCCCGCGCCGCGCAAGCACGGCGCAGCGCCGACGTCGCCCGCGGGAGGTGTGGCTTTCGACGACACCAGCAAAACCGTGATGAACATCCCGGCGCTTTCAGCCGTGCTCAAAAACGTGTCGACTCGGGTACTCGAGGGCAGGCCTATCGACGTTTACGCCGCAGACGCTTGCCTGATGCAGATGGTGGAGGTGACCACGGAGTTCGCGGACTCGGTGCGCTTTGCCGTGGGTTCTACGCAGATTCAGTCGTTGCTCGGCCTGCCGTACCGGCGCTTGCTGTGGGAGATCAACAAGAACAGCTATCTTTCGCTCAAGAAGACGGCGCCGCCCACCGCGGACGACGCCTACTTGCTGGCGCAGATGATTCCTTCGCTCTTCCGAAAGAGTCTCGATCGCACCCGCGGCTTGCAGGGCCGGATCGATGGGGACTCGGCCAAGTCTTTCACGTCGAGTGCCGTGAGCTTGGCGGACTTGAGGCGCCTGGCGCTGCCTGCCCTCAAGAACTTCGGCGAAGCGATGGATGAGTGGCTCCGAGAGAAACCCCTTCGCGCGCTTGCCGTGCAGGGAATCGTGCAGTCCGGCGACTTTATTTCCTACGAGGGAGGCGCTCGCGATCTGTCGGCTTTCCTGATGCTGGTGAAGATGGCCGTGGATCAAGACGTGGAGATGGACGCGTCCGCGCAGGCAACTCCCGCGGCTACACGTCTTAAGGCGGCCATCGACGTCGCTCGCGACTCGCTCCGCGAGTCGGTCATCGCGTCGAGCTTTGGTTCGGAGTACACGACTGCCGACGACAAGTTCTACTTGCTGGGTTATCGAGTCCTGTCGACCTGGGTGCCGACGAATCCACAACAGTTTTCAGAACGCGTAGGCGATTTCCGGACTTCCCGATTCTACAAAGCCACCAATTGGGGAGCGTGGCTTGGTCGAGTCTTCAAATAAGCGAGTGAGCGTGTCTTGAAAGGCGCGCTCCGGGCTGGGGCGCAGGTCGAGATTTCGCCCGCTTTGCAGCAGCCATTGCCGCGTGAACCAAACCGTGCGGCGCTGGGCCGCACGATCCTCGACGCCTGTCACCCAGGTGCTGCGCACGCGTACTTGCGTGCGCTTTCGCCCGAGAAAGCTCCAGAGATGCGGCAAGAACTCGTCGTCGCCCACCCAGGCGCATTCCTCGGGGTCTTCGTAGTCGAGGTACACGAGTTCGATGGGGCAGGATTCCATGCGGGCGGCACGGAAGGCGCCGGCGAAAAAATGGGAGCGACCCAGGAGCGGACCTTCGATTGAGGTGGTGCCCTCGGGGAAGACGACGATCGAAAGTCCCGCTTGAAGACGTTCCTGGATGCTGAGCACCGAGCGTGCGCGACTCCAGAGATCCTCGCGTTTCACGAAGACCATGCCGGAGCGTCGCGCGATCCAGCCCATGATCGGCCAAGCCGTGATCTCTTCTTTGGCGAGAAAGAGACAGCGAGAACGCGCCAGGAGCACGGGGATGTCCAGGTAGCTGACGTGATTGCCCACGATCACGCGGGCTCCCGCCGGGGCGGCTCCGGATTCGAGCGCTTCGCTCCGCCGAATGCCGAAGGTGTGCAGCACGATCCGCGCCCAGAGGCGCAGCACCTCGGCCATCCAATGCCACCGCCGAGGGGCCGGCGCTAGGCTCAGGGGGGCGATGAGTGCACCCACGGCTACGACGGACATGAGGAAGGCCGCAAACTTCAATGTGCGCGGGACAAAACCCCGTGACGTTGTCATCTTCCCTGAGTGTGACGGGCCCTTGGGAATGCACAAGGGGCGGACTAGGGTGGACGTGTATGGATTCGGTCAGGATCGTCGAGCAGCTCGGTTTTGCCCTTCGTTCGCGCACCCGCCCTGCGTGGGCGCCGCTCGCGGTGGACCACCTCGATGATTTTTTGCGCGATCACGCGGCGGCCGAGCGCAAAGTCCACGGGAGCTGTCTGATGATGGTGGCGCGTTACCAAGACCGAGCCGTGCTCGTGGAATCCATGCTCGAGTTGGCGCGCGAAGAGCTCCAACACTTCACCGAGATGGTGGCGATCCTGCATGGTCGCGGACTGAGGCTCGCTAACGACGTCAAGGATCCGTACATCCAAGCGCTGCAGGAGTTCGTGCGCCCTGAGAGCGAAGGACGTTTGATGGATCGCCTGCTGCTGTGCTCGGCCATCGAGGCCCGAGGTTGTGAGCGTTTCGGACTGATCGGCGAAGAACTCGCCCGCCGCAAGGACCCCTTGGCGGCTTACTACAAGGACCTGAGTCTCACGGAAGCTCGGCACTACGGCGCCTACCTGCGGGTGGCCAAGACCTACTTTCCTGCCGAAGTCGTCGATGAGCGCATGGCGGAGTGGATGGAGCTCGAGGGTCGCGTCCAACTTTCGCTGCCTGTTCGTCCCTGTTTGCACTGAATCTGTCTGAAGAGGGGGGCGAATCACCCCTTCTTTATGCGAAGTTCGTATGCGATGAGAGAATATTGTGGCCTTGTTTTTACTCGATAATGCTTTTTTTGCTGTGCCCCTGTAGAAGCGGTCCAAGACAAGGAGGTCTTATGAAGAAACTGACCGCTCTCACAATGGCTTCGACCCTGGCGATCCTCTCCACCGTGGCTTCCGCGCAGCGGTATATGCCTCCTCCCGCTCCGTACCTTCCGCCCGCGCCGTACGCGCCGTACGCGCCGCGCATGGAGCGAACCCTGACGATTGTTCACAACAACTACCTTCGCCCGGGGGAAGCGATTCCGCTGCGTGTGGCGTTTGGCCTGGGCGAGCAGGCGTGCGGCACCCAACTTGTGTCGCTGAATGTGCAAGCCGCTCACTATGACTTCTCCGTGGGTCAGCTCGACTTGCAGGTGGACGGCAACGTGGACAGCTACAACTACGTTCCGGGCGGTTCTCCGCATCAGCCTCGGATGGTGAATGTGGCTTTGAACTACTCCCCCTACCGCAGTGAGCTTTGCTCCCAGGTGCGGGGCACTCAGCTCGTGAACCGAAGCTGGGCTACGGTGTACGTGGGTCGGGTTGACTTGCGCATCTCCGAGACTCGCTACGCACCGCCGCCTGCTCCGTATCCGCAACCTCCGCGTCCGTTGCCTCCCGGCCCAGGCTACGGTCCTGGTCCCGGATATGGTCCGGGCCCTGGTCCCGGTCGTGGACCCCACGGTCCGGGTCGCGGCCCTCGTCCTTAGGGCGCGGCCGTCTTTCGAATCTTTCGTTGAGGTCTACGCAGGGCCGGAGTGGGAATTTTCTCACTCCGGCCTTTCTCTGTTCGCTGCGAATCACCAGCGGTGATAGGCGGGGTGGCCTGGTTTGACGGCGACGAAGAGTCCGCGGCAAGTGGCGCAAACCTGGCCGTCAGCGGAGAGCGTGGCCTCCACCCACGCGCGATCTTCCCGCGGAAACTCCACCACGCGCGCCGACAGGCGCAAGGGGCGATCGCTCGGCGTGGGTCGCAACAGCTTCACGGTGTATTCGGCGGTGACCGTGCATGGGGGATGGCTCTCTCCCCTGGCGCGCATGATTCCGTAGGCGGCGGTCCAATTGGCGTGGCAGTCGAGAAGGCTCCCGAGTATTCCGCCGTTCACCATGCCGGGAAACGCCTCGTATCGGGGTTCCGGTTTCCACTCGGCCGTGACCGTATTCGCCTCGTCGGGCATGCTTCGAATGCGCAGGCCCTCCCGGTTGGCGGGACCGCAGCCAAAGCAGGCGGAGTGAGGCGCGAAGGTTTCCTGCAAACTTTTCTCCATGTCGGAAACATAGCAGCCGAAAAATTTGGCGGCGTGGGATTTTTTGTTTGACGCGAACGCCAAAATGAATAATTATGCAAGTATATGCAAAACGCAAAAGTCGACGCCGCTCCCAAAACGACCAGTTCCTTGAAGAAGGCGTCCGCGCGTCGCATGTCCAACCGTGCCGCGTCGGCAAGTGCCGCCGCCGTGAACGTGGAAATCTCGCCTCCGATTCTTTTTCCTTACGCCCCCTCGGTGGGTACCCTGGAGTCGCTCTCGGAGAGTTTGTTCCCGGCGTCTTTGCGCCTGGATTTCAAGGGCTTCCTGACCGGTGAAGAGCTGAGCCGCTCCGAGTTGCTCAGCCTTCTTGAACTGGCCAAGCTTCTCAAGACCCAGCGTTCGAAGGGCCGTTCCAAGCCTCTTCTCGCGGGCCAACAGATTGGACTTTACTTCGAGAAGCCTTCGCTTCGCACGCGTGTGAGCTTTACGGTGGCGGCGAACGAACTCGGCGGCAACGCCATCGAGATCGTGGGTTCGAACGTCAAAAAGGAAGAGCCCGAAGACACCATCCGCGTGCTCGGTGGCTACTTGCACGCCCTCATGGTGCGTACCTTTGAGCACTCTTCGCTCGAACGGATGGTCTCGAAGTCGCCGATCCCCGTGATCAACGGACTTTCCGATGACCACCACCCTTGCCAAGCGTTGGCTGACATCCTCACGGTGAAGGAGCACTTTCCGGTGCTCAAGGGCGTGGAAATCGCTTACGTGGGCGACGGCAACAACGTGCTCCACAGCTTGCTTCTGCTGGCGCCGATGCTGGGCATGACGGTGAGATACGCTTGTCCCGAAGGTTTCGATCCCAAGCCGGAGATCCTGGCGCGCGCGCAGCAGCGGGCTCAAGAGAACGGCGGCAAGATTCTCGCCTTCCGGGATCCGCGCCAAGCCGTCACCGGCGCCCACGCGGTCTACACCGACGTGTGGACGAGCATGGGTTTCGAAGACGAGAATGAAGTTCGCCTGAAGGCCTTCCAAGGCTATCAAGTGAACGAAGAGCTCATGAAGCTCGCTCACCCGCATGCCATTGTGATGCATTGCCTGCCGATGAATCGGGGCGTGGAGATCTCCGAGACTTTGCCGGACGCTCCGAGCTCGGCCATCTTCCAGCAGTCCGAAAACAGGCTGCATGTGCAGAAAGCCTTGCTTCTCGGCCTCTTACCGCAGGGGCTCTAAGCGTCGCGTCACCAAAGTAGGCGCTCGCGACGTGATTCGCGGGGGTGACAAATCACCGACGGCTCGTTTCGGGACGACTTGGGCGAAAATAGAAGCTCGATGAACACTCGTAGGGTTGCATACTCCGCGTTCCTTTTACTTGGTCTCGGAGCGGCTTCCGCGGCGGAAGCCCGCGTGCAGTTGAGGCTCATGCCCGGCTACTCGGGTTATGTGCGGGTGCGCGGCGGTCAACACGACCTGTACGAGGGCTGGTCCTTTGGTGGACGTCTGATGTTTACGCGCGGAAAGGCCGGATTGTTCTTTGTGGGTTACCGCAGTCTCAAAGCCCAAACTAATTATCTGCTGATCCCCGATCCTGAGTATACCGACCAGTTTGTCGACATCGGCTATCGGCGCATGTTGGGCCGGAATGCCTTTTTTGAGATCGCCGGCACGGGTGTTTCTTCCAAGTCCGATAGCAAGTCGGGCTTCGGGTTTGGTGGTTCCTTCGGTGGTGGCCTGCAGTTTATGCTCGGCAAAAGGCTCGTGCTTGGCGTGACGACGCAGTACTCGGTGGTGCAAGGCCCCGTCAGTGGCGACCAGCGCCGCATGCTCACGCAAAGCGCGGATGTCGGAGTGAATTTCTAGAACAGCGCTTTCTTGATCACGGCGACGCCGTGTTGGAGCCGTAGGTGCTGCCCGCAGAACCCGCGTTGGCGCCGCCGGAGCCTCCACCGGCGCTGATCGACCCGGAGTTCGAGAGAGACCCGCTATAGTAATACGCCACTCGGCCGCCGCCACCACCGCCGGCTCCCGTGTTTCCCGCGTCTCCGCCCTTGGCGCGCACGATCCCGCTGGCGCCCACGTTGAGCGTGGCAGCACCTAACCAAACAGAGCCGCCCGAGCCGCCCCCGCCTCCGCCGCCCGCCGTGAGGCCATTGGTGCCGTCTGCCGAGATCGTTCCATCCACCGTGAGGGTTCCGGAAGCGATGATCTTGAGTCGCCCACCGCCGTTACCGCCCTCGTTGTTGGAGGCCGCCCCACCTGCGGATCCGCCGGAACCGCGCGTGACGGGTTCCGTGTTGGAGCCATAGGTCGTTCCGTAGCCGTAGCTGTCGCTGCGTCCGCCGCCGTTGCCGCCATGTCCCCCGCCGCCGCCGCCGTTGTTGCCGCCCCCGCCGGAGCCCGCGTTCGAGGGCCCGCATCCGATACCGGCGGCATTCCAGCTTCCCGAGCCTCCCAAGCAGCCGTAGCCGTTGGCGCTCACGAGTCCGCCGGAGTTGATGCTGATGTTGGTGGCCGTAACAGAGCTGGTGTTGCCGGTGAGCTTGCCGCCGCTCTGGACGGTAAGGTTACCGCTCATCGCGATCGAATAGGTGGCCGAGGCTGAGGCCCCGCGCAGTTCTCCTCCGTTTGCGAGCACGAGGTTTCCGGAGCCGCTCAGCGTGTAAGAGTCGGGGAGCATGATCAAACTTGAAATCGTGCAGGTGGAACTGAGATTGCCGCTGGCGCAAATGCCGCTGGCGTCTCCGCTGCCGTAGTTGAGGTATACGTTGCCGGCGCTGCCGGCTCCGCCCGTGCCGCCATCAACCGAAGCACCGCCGGTCCAAGGATTGGCTGCGCTGATGGCGAGGAAGCCGCCGCCCCCGCCGCCGGCGTTGCTCCCGCCTGCGTTTCCGCCGGTGGCTGCCAGCGTGCCGGATCCCGTGATCGAGGCGCTGAGGGAGTCGATCCAAACCGAGCCGCCGCCCCCGCCTCCGCCCTGGTGGCCTTCGGTGTTCAGGCCGTTGCCGCCGTTGGCGGACACCGTGCCGTTGATGGTGATCGCCGTTGAGACAATGAGTTTGATGTGGCCGCCGCCGTTGCCGCCGGCCGTGGTGGCGCTCTGGCCCCCGCCGCCGCCGCCCCCGTGACTCATGGGAGAACTGACGGTGGCCGAACTTTGTGAGCCTTGGGTGCAAGACGACGAGGCGACCCCACCCAGGCCGTAGCCGCCGCCGCCGCAGCCGTTGTCGCCGTTCCCGCTGCCGGCTCCGCCGTGGCCTGCACCGCCGCTGGATCCGGTGGAGTTCGTCCAGCCCGGCGAGCCTGCTGCGCCTTTCGCGTCGGCCTTGATCACGCCGCCCGAGTCCACGGTGAGGTTTGCGGCCGTGACGGTGAAGTTGCCGTGGAGCGATCCACCGCTGCGCACGAGTAAATCGCCGCTGAGAACGATGTTGTAGTTGCCGTTCGAGTTATGTGCCGCGGTCACGAGCGAGCCGCCGCTTTGGATGTCCAGGTGATTGGCCGAGATGTCGGATGTGATCGTGTGCGACGTCGTGATCACGCAGGTGCCGCTGTAGTTGCCGGAGTCGCATATGGACGGTGGCGGGGCGGTGCCGCTCACGACAATCGCCTTGTTCGTGGCCAAGCTGGTCCCGGCCACCGTGAGGGAGGCATCGTTGCCGAGAGAATCCTTAAAGCTGCGGCCGTTGAGGGTGACCTGCGGACCCGAGGCGTGGGTGTCGAGATCCGAGGACGAATCGTCGGTCTGTACCGTGTAGCTAAAGGAGACGGTGGCACCCGAGACGCCGGTGTAAGAAGCCGTGCGGTCCGTGGAACCGGTTTCGAGCAGCAGGGTCGGAGTGCCGGAGCCCGTCACCGTGATGTTTTTGGAGTAGGTGACCTGGATCGAGATCGTGTCGCCTGTGTAATACGTTCCGTTGCTCGAGCTGGAGCTCACGTTGGTGATGGTCGGTGCGGCGGTGTCGCGGATCCACTGCGTGTTGGCTGCCGACGAAGTGCCGTTCGCGTTGGTTTGCGTCACCGAGAAGCTATAGGTGGCGTCGCTGCCTTTGGAGACCGTAAAGGAGTAGGCGCTGGAGGCACAGGCCATGGACTGCGTGTCGCTGCCCGTGAGGTTCACGGTGTTGCCGGTGACGCAGGCGCCCGCGATCACTTGCGAGTTGGCGTTGGTGGTCACGGGTGAGCTGGCCGGCGTGGTGATGGTCGGCGCAGCGGGAACCGCGGTGTCGCGAATCCACTGCACGTTGGATTGCCCCGAAGTTCCGTTGCCGTCGGTCTGCGTCACCGAAAAGTCGTAGGTGTCGTCCACGGATTTGCTCACGCTGAAGGTGAACGTTCCTCCGCCGGTGCACGTGGTGGATTGCGTGTCGTCGCCCGTGAGGTCCACGGTGGCTGCCACGGTGCAGGTGCCCGCGATCGTCAAAGAGGAAGCGTTGTTGGTGACGGGGGAACTCGCCGGAGAAGTGATCACCGGGGCGACCGGCGCGCTGCTGTTGACGATGAGAGCCTTGTTGGTAGCGAGACTCACTCCCGCCATCGTGAGCGAAGCGTTGTTGCCCGCGGCGTCTTGGAGCGTGCGGCCGTGGAGATTGATCTGCGGAGCGGAGGCGTGGGTGTCGAGATCCGACGACATGTCGCCCGATTGCACGGTGTAGGTGAACGTGAGGATGTTCGTCCCGCCACCACTCGCGTAGACCGCCGCACGGTCGGTGCCGCCGGTTTCCAAGAGAAGGTCCGGAGTGCCCGAGCCCGCGAGGGTCAGAGCCTCGCTGTAGGTGACCTGTATCGAAATCACTCCGCCCACCGAATAGGTGCCGTTCGGAGAGGACGAACTCACGCTCGTCACCACGGGTACCTCGGTGTCCCGCACCCAGTGAACGGTCGCCGAGCCCGAAGTTCCGGACGAGTTGGATTGTGACACGAGGAGGTCAAAGGCGCCGTCCACGGATTTCGAAACGGTAAAACTGAAGCTGCCCCCGGTGCAGGAAACGCTGTCCGTGGCTCCGCCCGCGAGGTTCACTGTGGCGCCGGTTTCGCAGGTACCCGCAATAGAGAGCGTAGAGGCGTTGCTCAAGACGGGGGCCGCGGGCACCAGCACCGTCGGAGTGGCCGGCGCGTTTCCGGAAGGAGGGGGGGCTTCAACCGTTTGCGTGGGAGAAGGTTCGGGTTCGGGTCCGAGATCGATTCCAAGACCCGGTAAGCTCGCGCCGCGCGTGCCGCCGCCGCAAGCCGCCAAGCCAAAGGCGAGGCTGAGGCTCAAAATTTGGAAGATTCCACTTCCATGGACGAACCGAAGCCACAGGGTCATGTTCAAACTCCTCAAGTCTTGCTTTCCGTATTCTTCGGAAGGCGTGTCGACTTTCTTCAGTGTATCCCGCAGCTTTGCCGCGGATTGTGAAGTTCGCACCAAGGAGTTCTTTTAAGTGCTTGATTCTATATAGGATTCGTAATGGTCGGACGTTCTTGTCGTCTGAGCGGACCGAGCAATCCTCAGGAAAAGCGCCGGCGAGCCTCGAGCAGGGCCTCGCTTACGCGTTTCGGCGCGGTGCCGCCCGGAACGTCTTTGCGTGCGAGCGTGGACTCGAGACTCAGGCAGGCCTGAAGCTCGCTGGCCACGAGTTTGCCCTTGAGGGCAGGCACCCGCTCCGTGACATCGGCGGGCGAAAAACTCTGCAGCTCGCGGCCTTGGCGCACACCTTCTCGCACCACGAGTCCTACGGCGTCGTGGGCCTCGCGGAACGGCAGGCCCTTGGCGACGAAGGAGTCCGCCAGTTCGGTTGCATTCATGTAGCCGGTCTCGCTGCACGCGCGTGCCCGGTCCTCGCGGAGTTTCACGTGGCGCAGGCAGATCGTGCAGACCTGCAGCGAGTCCACGAGCGTGTCGAGGGCGTTGAAGACGCCCTCCTTATCCTCTTGGAGGTCCTTGTTGTAGGCAAGCGGCAGGCCCTTCACCGTAGTCAGCAGCGCCACGAGCGAGCCGAAGACGCGACCGGTTTTGCCGCGCAGGAGTTCGAAGGCGTCCGGATTTTTCTTTTGCGGCATGAGGCTGGAACCGGTGGAAATCGCGTCGCCGAGTTCCAGGAAGCCGAACTCTGTGGACGCATAGAGAATCACGTCTTCGGACAAGCGCGACAAATGTAGGAGCGTGGTGGAAGCGGCAAAGAGCGCATCGAGCGCGAAGTCGCGATCCGATACGGCATCCAGGCTGTTGCGAGTGATCGTGGCAAAGCCCAAACGATTCGCGATCCGTTGGCGATCTACGGGGTAGGAGGTGCCGGCCAACGCGCCGCTACCGAGAGGCAACACGTTCGTGCGCACGCGGGCTTGCTCTAGGCGCTCCAAATCGCGCGTGAACATTTCCACATAGGCCAGGCACCAGTGTGCCCAGAGGACGGGTTGGGCCTTTTGCAAGTGGGTGTAGCCCGGAATGACGGCGTTCGGATGAGCATCGGCCAAGTCGAGGAGGGCGCGCGCGGTGTCCCGAATCTGAGAGATGGCGAGATCCAGTTCGCCGCGCAGCCAAAGGCGAAAGGCCGTGGCGACTTGGTCGTTGCGGCTCCGGCCGGTGTGGAGCTTTTTGCCCAGAGTGCCGAGGGCCTGCACAAGGCGGGACTCGAGGAAGGAGTGAACGTCTTCGCAGGCGGGGTCGTCTAAGTAGGTCGAATCGGCCTGGGCTTTCTCGAGGATATCCTCGAGGCCTTTATGCAGGCTGGCGGCCTCGGACTTCGAGAGCACGCCGACCCCCTCAAGGGCCTCTGCCCAAGCCTGACTGGCCTGGATGTCCACAGGCAGTAAGCGCACGTCAAAGCCGAAGGAACGGTTGAATCGGAAGAACGTCCGGTCGGGGCCCGCCGCGAATCGTCCACCCCAGAGCTTGCTTGTCATCCCTGAGCGGCTTATTCCCCTATGCAGATATATGCAAGGAAAGCAGGACAAAGGCCGCCGGCAACAGAAGATCCTGAGTCTGATCCGGGTAAAGGAAATCGGCACACAGACGGAACTCGTGCGCGAGCTTCAAAAGGCCGGCTTCGACGTGAACCAGTCGAGCGTCTCGCGCGACCTGGTGGAACTGGGGCTCGTCAAAAGCCAGGGAATCTACGTGGTGCCCACGTCGGCTGATCCCTCGCACACCCTGCGCTTGCGTGGCCTGCGTGCCGCCGGCGATTCGCTGATCGTCCTCAAGTGCGATTCGGGCTTTGCCTCGGCTCTCACCGTAGACATCGACCGCGCGCAACTGCCGGAGGTGATCGGAACCATCGCCGGCGACGACACGATTTTTGTTGCCGTGAACGGCCGCAAGCACCAAGAAACGGCGATTCGGGCCTTGAACAATCTTTTCGAACGGAAAGCAGGAGAAGACACGTGAGCGGAAAACAGGCTGGCAAAAAAATCAAGAAAGTCGTTCTCGCGTACTCGGGCGGTCTCGACACCTCCGCCATGCTCCGTTGGGTGAAAGACACCTACGATTGCGAAGTCGTCTGCTTCTGCGCGGACATCGGGCAAGGTGAAGAGCTCGACGGACTCGAAGCCAAAGCCAAAGCCACGGGCGGCTCCAAGATCTACATCGAAGACCTGCGCGAAGAGTTCGTGCGCGAGTACGTCTGGCCCGCCGTCAAAGCCAACGCCATCTACGAGGGAGTGTACTTGATGGGCACGTCTCTGGCGCGCCCCGTGATCGCCAAGAAACAAATCGAGATCGCGCTCAAGGAAGGCGCCGATGCCGTGGCCCACGGTGCCACCGGCAAGGGCAACGACCAAGTGCGTTTCGAGCTCACCTATTACGCGCTCAACCCCAAGATCAACGTGATTGCCCCGTGGCGCGACTGGGAATTCAAAGGCCGCTCGGATCTCATCAATTACTGCGAGCAACACAAGATCCCCGTCACCGCCACGCTCAAGAAGCCGTACTCCACCGACCGCAACCTCATGCACGTCAGCTACGAGGGCGGCATCCTGGAAGATCCCTGGGCGGAAGCTCCGGAAGACATCTTCCAAATGACGAAAGACCCGACCAAGGCGCCGAACGAAGCCGAGTACATCGAGATTGAATTCAACAAGGGCGAGCCCGTCGCGATCAACGGCAAAAAACTCGGCGCGGTCGAGCTCCTCACGCAACTCAACAAAATCGGCGGCACCCACGGCGTGGGCCGCATCGACCTGGTCGAAAACCGCTACGTCGGCATGAAGTCCCGCGGCGTGTATGAGACGCCCGGCGTGACGATCCTGCAGGCCGCCCACCGCGGCGTGGAATCGCTCACGATGGATCGCGAAGTCATGCGCCTGCGCGACTCGCTGGCCGTGAAGTTCTCCGAGATGGTGTACTACGGCTACTGGTTCTCGCCCGAAGGCGAGATCCTGCGCAGCATGATCGACCAAACGCAAAAGAACGTCACCGGCACCGCGCGCGTGAAGGTGCTCAAGGGCACCGTGACGCTCGTGGGCCGCAAGTCGCCCGTGTCGCTCTACAACACGGCGATCTCTACGTTCGAAGCCGACACGGTCTACAACCAGAAGGACGCCGAAGGCTTCATCAAGCTGAACGCGCTTCGCCTGCGCCTGCAGCACCGGGAGTAAGCACGCACTCGGAGCGGCCGGCGTGGGTTAGGGAATTTCGCGGCGCACGCAGCGCGAGCTCATGAATTGGACGATCAAGACATTGGTTTCTGTGGTGTGGTTTTCTGACAGGCAGACTTCGATGCTGTGAACACCTGGGTCGACGTTGTAGCGGGTTGAGGCAGAGGGCTCCGACGCTTTGTCGCTCCAATCGAGTCGGTCCAAATTCGTCTTGAGGGCTTGGCCATTGGCGTCGAAACTCTGGGCCTGGACGAAGTAGGTTTCGTTCCAGTCGGAGCAGCTCTCGAAAAGTCCGGCCTCGCAAAGGGGATTTCCTGTCCGTTCCGGCGGGTCCCAGGCGACTTTCAGCACTCGCGATTCTCCCTCTCCCTCCAGCGTCCAGTCGGAGACTCGCAAGGAGGCCGGCACGGGAAAGATTTTGGGCGAAGAGGCCTTCCCCTCGTCCACGGCTACAACCGAGACCTCCGTGAGATCGGCGCTCAGATCCCAACGCAGCAAGCGGGAATTGTTCTCGTCGTCATTTTTTGTGGTGGAGGCGACCGCATCGTTCACGCGTGCCCCGTCCTTAGAACTCAACTCCGTCGAAGAGCACGTCAGAAAGGCGCCGGCCAGACAGCTCGCCACGCTCGACCAGGACGACGTGCGGCGCAATTCAACCTCAGTGACGGCCTTGGACTTGTCGTCGTAGCTCTTCGTCTCGATTCGAAGATGCAGCGGTTCGCGAGGAGCACAGGCCCCCATCAGCGTCCAGAGTGCCCAGATGGCTACAGAATAGAGTCGGGCGCTTTTCATGGAGTCATCTCGTTAGGATGAAAGATCCACGGCCACTTCATCCGAGGCTGCGAGGTGGAGCGCGGCTTGGGGAAGTATTGCTGGGCGAGCTTTTCGCGCATGCAGTCCTCAAGGGGCTTCGACTGGGTGGTGTTCTCGGGCACGGTTATTTTCTCCGCCTTTCCGTTTTTTGAGAGCTGCCATTGAAGCACGATGCGTCCGCGGGGTTTGGGCTCGTCTTCCGGTAGCTTGTGGTAGCAGTCGCGCACTTTGGGGCTCATCCCGTTCATGGCTCGCCGCAAATCTTCCGTTTCGAGCGGCGGCCGGTTTTTGCGAAAGGCGCAGCCGAAAGGAAGGAAGCCCAGTATCGCGACAAGGGCGAGGGGTGCGAGTCGGTTGTTCGTCACTTGGGGGATTATGCGGGGGAGTGTTTCCGTTGTCGAAGGGTCGGGCTTGAGTGACAGGCTTTGGTCCATTCACCGGCAGGGGGGCCTCGCACCGAGCCGCATTTTGCGGCCCTCTGTCTAAGGATTCGGCGCCACCTGGCACGCGATGGAAAGCTTTACGCACCCTTAGGCCGGGGTCTTGTTCTTGCGATGTCCCCGATTGCCTATGAAAAACCAATTCCCCCGCTTCATCCGGTTCAGAAATGCTCTCTGTCTGGGCGCGCTCGTGGCGCTGTCGGCACCCGCCGTCCGGGCCCAGGACCTTACGGACCTGCAGAAGCGGGCGAATCGTTTTCAGACGATGATCACCAGCTCGCGGGCCAATTTCTTCCGTGGAAACGCGCTCAATTTTTCAAGCTTTAACTTGAGTTTGGTGATGGACATCATGTTCAGCCCGCCGCTCACCGCGAAATCTCCTTTTGTCTTTAATCTGGCTACCAACGGAAACATGTATGGGATGAATCCCGAGGCCGTGGTTTTTCCCTTGTCCGGAAGCGTGGTGTTTGAAGTTCGCGGCAAGGACGGCGTGCTCAAGACCTTCGTTGGCCCGGACGACGAGGAACTCACGTTCCCCCTTGAGGACCGCGCTTTTTACCTCGTTGAAAGTCGCTCCAGCTTCGCCGCACGCGTGAAGCGCCAGGCCGTTTTGGTCGAGCATTTGAAGAACTCGTTTTATGAGCAGCCGATCGGTCCGATCCTCGCGGTCGTCGCCGGCGGAATCAATCAGCTCGATGTTCAGTTCTTTCAGCTCGCCCCGGATGAACGCACGCTCGTGCCCTCCGGCGTGTACTCGGGCAAGAGCATCCGCCCCTGAGCCTGTACTTGGCTCCGAGGGCGGTCTAGCTTTCGGGGCTTGAGCACGACCCACGCCTCTTTCTTTGCGCTGACCCCCGACGCCATCCTCGATTCCGTGGAGGCCTCGCTCGGCGTGCGGGCCACGGGTCGCACCCAAGTCCTGAACTCCATCGAAAACCGCGTTTATGAGATCGAACTCGAGGGCGATCTGCCCGCCTCCGCGCTCGGCGACTTGCCGCCGCTGATTCTGAGGGCTCGGGCCGAACGCGCAGTGGTGGTGAAGTTCTATCGCCCCGGGCGCTGGACCGCAGAGCAGATCGAAGAGGAGCATCGCTTCCTGATCGAGTTGATCAACGCGGAAGTGCCGGTGGTGGCGCCACTCGTTTTGCAGGCGGGGCCCGGCGCCGAGATCGTGGCCAAAACCCGCACCGTGGCGCGCTCCAAAGACGGACTCTTTTTTGCCGTATTCCCCAAAATTCGCGGCCGACTGCGCGACGAACTCGAAGACGTGGATCTGCGCCTGATTGGCCGCTTCACGGCGCGCATGCACGCGGTGGGCGAGCGCTTCCCGGCTACACGCCGGCTCAAGTTGGATGTGGCCACCTACGGCGAGGGCTCGCTTGAGTTTCTGCTCAAATCTCCCTTCTTCGATGAAGTGAGTCGCGTGCGTTACGAGACCCTGGTGCGCGATGTCTTGGCGACGATTCGCCCCTGGTTCGAGGGAGTGCGCGTGCAGGCCGTTCATGGCGATTGCCACGTTGGCAACGTCCTTTGGCAAGAAACCGGCATGACGCCGGAGGGTCGCCGGGAGTATTCCCCCTTCTTCGTGGACTTCGACGACATGGTGGTCGCTCCGCCTGTCCAGGACGTCTGGATGATCGTCCGGGGGCGCGACGAAGAGGCTGTGCGTCAGCGCCAAGAACTGCTGGAATCCTACGAGATTATGAAGGAATTCGACTATTCGACGCTCCGTCTCATCGAGCCACTGCGAGCCCTTCGCCTGGTGCATTATGCCGCCTGGATCGCGCGCCGGTGGGAGGATCCGTCCTTCCCCAGGATGTTCCCCCACTTTGGCAGCTCGAAATATTGGATGGATGAGGTGGAGGCCCTAGACGAGATTCGAGGCCTCCTGCATTCTGGCGCGCTGTGAATTTCGATACCTTTTTAAAGTCACGTAGCTCGGATGTTTCTCCTTCGCAGGCTGCGGCCGTGCTGAAGCTTGCCTCGGAAGGTGCCACGGTGCCTTTCATGGCGCGCTACCGGAAGGAGCAAACCAACAACCTCGACGAGGTGGGCATTCGTCTCGTGCTCGAAACCAAGGAAACCTGGGACGAGATCCTCAAGCGCCAGGTCTTCATCACCGGCGAGATCGAAAAGCAAAAGAAACTCACCGACGAGCTTAAGACGAAGATCGCGAAGACCTACGACCTTGATCTGCTAGAGGACCTCTACCTTCCGTATAAGGTGAAGCGTCGCACCAAGGCCACCATCGCACGCGATGCGGGCCTTGGTCCGTTGGCCGATTGGGTGTGGGACACCGCTCACGGAACCGCCAAGCCGGAGCCCGGGCAGACACTCGAAATCTGGGCGCACACCTACCTTAACGAGAAGATGGACATCAAAACCGCGGCCGATGCCATTCAGGGCGCCCAAGACATCCTCGTCGAGCGTTTGGCCGAAACCGCCGAGTTGCGCCAGCACGTGCGCTCCGCCGTTTTCGAAAGTGCCTTTCTTCGGACCGTCAAAGGCAAGAAGGCCAAACCCCACTCTAAGTTCGAGCCCTATTTCGAGTATTCCGAGCGCGTGCCCTCGCTCAGCCAACCGCAAAACTCGCACCGATATTTGGCCATCCGCCGAGGCTGGATGGAAGAAGAACTCACGCTCTCGATTGCGGCCATGAAACCCGAAGAAGACGAGGCGTTCGAGCGGTACTTGTTGGGAGCCTTTGAAGCGGCCGCGATCACGGTGCCCGATGCTCCGGGCGTGGCGCTCTTGACCAAGGCTTCGCGCTTGGCGCTCAAGGCCCACGTGCTCCCAAGCATCGAGGCCGAAGTTCATAAGGCCCTAAAGGCCGTGGCCGACGAAACCGCTATCCGCGTCTTCGCCGAGAACGTGCGCAAACTCTTGCTGGCCGCACCCTACGGTTCCAAGGCCGTGCTCGGCGTGGACCCGGGCGTGCGCACGGGTTGTAAAATTGCCGCCATCGGCGATTCTGGCTCGCTGCTTTTTGATACCGTGATTCACCTCCAGAGCGAGAACGGTAAGAAAGAAGGCGCCCGCCAGCTCGTGGAGCTCGTCAAGAAGTTCGACATTCGAGCCATCGCCGTGGGTAACGGCACGGCCGGCCGCGAAACCGAGATCTTCACGCGCCAAGCCTTAAAGGAAGCCGAGATCACTCAGGTTCCCGTGGTGATGGTGAGCGAGTCGGGCGCGAGCGTTTATTCCGCCTCTGAGGTCGCCCGCGAAGAGTTCCCGGACAAGGACGTCACCGTTCGTGGTGCGGTGTCGATCGCGCGTCGTTTGCAGGATCCTCTGGCGGAGCTCGTAAAGGTGGACCCCAAATCCATCGGTGTGGGTCAGTACCAACACGACGTCGCGCAGAACGCGCTCAAAAAGAGTCTCGATGAAGTCGTGGACTCCTGCGTAAACTCCGTGGGCGTGGACCTCAACACCGCCTCGTACCATTTGCTCGCCCACGTTTCCGGCATCGGCCCCGCCCTGGCCAAGTCCATCGTGCAGTTCCGCGTGGAAAAAGGCCTCTTTAAGGGCCGCCAACAGCTCTTGGAAGTGCCGCGTTTCACCGCCAAGAGTTTCGAGCAGGCTGCGGGTTTCCTGAAGATCCCCGGTGCCGAGAATCCGCTCGACAACACGGGCGTGCACCCGGAGCGTTATCCGCTGCTCGAGGACTTCGCCAAGACCAAGGGCATCGGCGTGGACAAGATTCTCGGCAATGGCGTGGCGCTGCTCAAAGGCGCCTCCGATGTGCGCGAGAAGATCGGGCCCTTCACGTTTGACGACATCGTCAAGGAACTCGAGAAACCCGGCCGCGATCCGCGAGATGTTTTTGTCCCGTTCTCTTTCCGCGAAGACATCCACGAGGTGAAGGATCTCCAGGCCGATATGGTTTGTCCCGGCGTGGTCACAAATGTCACCAACTTCGGGGCGTTCGTGGACATCGGTGTGCACCAAGACGGCCTTGTGCACCTTTCTCAGCTCGCAGACCGTTTCGTCAAAGATCCCCGTGAAGTGGTCAGCCCGGGCGACCACGTCAAAGTCAAAGTGATCGCCGTCGATCTGCAAAAGAATCAGATTTCGCTCTCGATGAAGGGCCTCGGCAACGGCGCTTCGCGCGCGGATGACACCCGTCGCGACGCCGGTCCCGAGCGCGGCCCGCGCCAACCCCAGGCGGGTGGGGCGCATGGCCGCGATCGTCCGGTGGCTCCGCGCGTGGAAGCTCCGAAGCCGCCGAGCGGTCCTCGCCCCGGTGGTCCCGGCCGTGCGGTGCCCCGTCCCGGTGATCCGGGCTACATGGCACGTGGCACCGGCGGTGGTCGTCCGGGGCCCGGCGGCGCTCGGCCTGGCGGTCCCGGCGCGCCTCGCCCCGGAGGGCCTGGTTCGGGCCCGGCCGTGGGTGTCCGGCCCGACAATCGCGGTCCGCGACCGGACTTCCGCAACGACTCGCGACCGTCGGGGCCGCCCATGTCCGCCAACAAAGGCCGTTTTGCGAACAATCCCTTCGCGGCGCTCGCCGATTTGAAAAAGGATTTGAAGAAGTGAGCGCGGATCTGGAGTTCGACTCGCTCCAGGCGATGCGCGACGTGCAGCACTTCGGCGAAGAGGGCGGCGTCGTGCCGGTCATCGACGTAGCGGCGACCTCGACCTTCCTCGATCCTGCGGACATGGAGCGCGCCTTCCGCGGCGAAATCGAGGGCTGTTATCTTTACAGTCGTCACATGAACCCCACGGTGACGGCCTTCGGCAAAAAACTTGCCGCCATGGAAGGCGCCGAGGCCGCTCTGGGCGTGGCGAGTGGCATGGCCGCGATCGCGTGCACGCTCGAGCGTTTGTGCCAGCACGGCGATCACATCGTTTGCTCTCGTTCCGTGTATGGCGGGACCTATGCGTTGCTTGCCAACGTGTTTCCGCGTCGCGGAATTCGCGTGAGTTTCGTAGACATCAACGACCTGGCCGCCGTGAACGCCGCCTTCACGCCGCAAACCAAAGTTCTCTACACGGAGGCTCTGAGCAATCCGTTGTTGGAGACCGCCGACATCCCTGGCCTCGCTCGGATCGCACACGCTCAGAAAGCGGCTCTCGTGGTGGACAACACCTTCACGCCGCTTTCGATGCGGCCCCTGCACCATGGTGCGGACGTGGTCGTTTACTCGTGCACGAAGTACATCTCCGGAGGCTCGGACATGATTGCCGGCGCCGTGGTCGGCAAGCGAGATTTCGTGCAGAGCCTCGTGGACGTCAATCACGGGCCCGTGATGCTGGGTGGAGCGGTGATGGATGCGCGCGTGGCGCATGAGCTTTACTTGCGTTTGGATCACCTGCCTCTGCGAATGGAAGCGCACGGGCGAGCAGCGCAGTTTTTGGCACAGAAGATGAAGTCCATCGGCGTGCGGGTGCTTTATCCCGGCCTCGAGGGGCACCCGGGGCATGCTCTCTTCCGCGCGTTGGGCGTCCACGAGTTCGGCTTTGGCGGCGTGGTTTCGATCGATTGCGGATCGCCGGATCGAGCGCGTCGTTTGGCCTCGCTTCTGCAAACCGAAAAATTCGGTCTTTACGCGGTGTCGCTGGGCTTTTCGCGAACCCTGATGAGCTGTCCTTCGCTCAGCACTTCGAGCGAGATTCCCGAGGCCGAGCAGAAAGCCATGGGTCTCAATCCGGCTCTCTTGCGCCTCAGCATCGGATATACGGGCCGAGGCGAGACCCTGTGGGAGCGTTTTGAGAAGTGCTGGAAGACTCTCTAGGCTAAGCACCTAAAGTTTATATATTATCCAAAACTTAACGCGATGCATTATCCCTGTTCCGGCATTCTGGGAGGGTGGAACGTCGGCAGGAATCGGGACGAAAGTCCCCTCTACCAAGGTCTCTTTGCGTCTATGCCTTGGCGCTCTTGGGTGCCTGTGGGCAGCGCTTGGAATACAGCGGGGACGTGAATCCCACCGATCTGAGTCACGCTCGGACCCAGGCCCTGATGTGGCTTCAGGAAGTTACCGACGCTAACCACGACGTGCTAGCGCCCAAGGCGCTGCAGGTGACGGAGTTTCTCAAAAATCGCCAGATCGTCGCGCTTCCCTCCGAAGGTGAATCCTCGCCGTGCGAAAGCCCTACGGGCTCCGCGGTCACGCTTGCGTTCGTCGTTCAGCCCGTCGACTTCTCCAAGATCTACTTTTGCCCCGCGGGTCGCGACACTCATTCGGCCGAGGCCAGTCAGATTCTGATTCATGAGGCGATTCACTTGAGCGGACTGACCGACGAGTGTTCCGTGACGCTCCTAGAGAATCTTATGGTTCACTCGGCGGGACGCACGCCGTACCGCAACGCCTACGTCTCCAGTTGCGGATTGAAGCTCATCACTTCCTCGGATTACGACGACGCCCTCTCCTCGTTAACGCCGCAGTGATCTCGGTGAGGGATCTCGGCGATAAGCCTCGCGGTTGTTCGCCTTTCGAGGCAAAATAACCGGTATGCGACGTATGGCGTTTTTGGTGATGACTTTGTGCGTAACCCCGGCTTTCGCTCAATCCCCTTTTCCGGCGCCGTCCGTGTCGCCAGCGGTTCCGCTAACGGCTCCGGCGCAACCCGACGGTAAATCCACGCGGGTCGAGTTTTTCGATGGGCCTTGGGATTGGAGCGAGCCCACGCAAAAAGAGGGGCGAAAAGACTATTTCCTTGCGAGTGAGAAGGTGGGCGAAAGCTCCAACTCCTTTTTGCGGGCCGATTACATTCCCTCCACAAAGGGACACGTCATCTACAAAAAGATCAGCTGGAGTACGAAGGACTTTCCGTACCTGCGCTGGCGCTGGCGCGCGAACGCGTTTCCCAAGGACGCTAAGATCCTGGAAGACAGCAAGAGCGATGCGGTTGCGCAAGTTTACGTGTCGTGGAAGTTGGGCGGCCGAACCTATGCGCTCAAGTACTTTTGGTCCCTTTCGGATCCCGTGGGTACTTCGTTCCATCGGGGTCGCTGGAATCCCGTGGGCCGCTACTTTGGCCAAGTGATTCGCATGGGCGGCGCCACAGGGGAGTGGGTTACGGAGACGCGCAATCTGGCGGAAGATTTCAAGAAGGCCTACGGCAAAGCTCCCGCCGAGGTGGCGACGGGCATCGGAGTGCTCACGGACGGTGACGCCACGCAATCGGACGCCAAAGCGGACTACGACGATTTCGAGGCCTTGGTGCAACCCTAGAGATCCCTCGAAAACTTTCGCTTACGAGGCGTCGATCAGGGGCTTCGCGTCGAAGTAGGGCCAGGGTCCACCCAAGTAGGAGCGCGCCACGTGTCGGTAGTGCTCCGCCGAGCGCTTGAGGAACGCGAGTTCCTGAGGCTTCAGCGGACGTTTCACCACGGCCGGGCGGCCCATCACCAAGTGGCCAGCGGGCACCTTCATCCCTTCCGTCAAGAGCGAGCCGGCACCGATCAGCACATCATCGCCCACTTCGACGTTGTCCATAAGGATCGAGCCCATGCCTACGAGGACTCGGTTGCCGAGGGTACAGCCGTGCAGCACGCAGCTATGACCGATGGTGACGTCGTCTCCGATGGTGAGCGCAGCGCGAAGAAACGAGACGTGCAGCATGGAAAGATCCTGCACGTTCGTGCCGCTGCCGATCCGTACGGAGTTGACGTCGCCTCGGACCACCGACCCAAACCAGAAGCTCGTGCCCGAGCCCGCCTCGACGTCGCCCACGATCGTGGCGTTCGGCGCGATGTAGAGAGCTTGGTCGACTTTGGGAAGAACGCCGTGGTGAGGCAGAATCAGGCCGCGTGTCGTCATAAGCAGTTTTTACCACTTGGATTAGACTGAGGGAACATGAACGCCGCTTCCCCGCGCCAACCACGTTCTCTCTTGCTCCCCGATGGACGCCTCAACTTGGGACGTCCCGAGGGAGCGAGTTTCAAGTTCGATCTCAACCACAAGCTCTTGCGCCTGAGCTGGCGGGGTTTCTTTTTTGTCTTTTCGGTCGCGTACCTCTTTTTGAATCTGGTGTTTGGCGTGAGTTTCGCTGCGCTGGGCCCGAACGCCCTCCGTGGTCTACCGGCGGTACAAGGTTTCGACTACCTACTGGAATGCTTTTTCTTTAGCGTTCATACCTTTGCCACTGTCGGCTACGGGAACGTGTATCCCGTTTCGCGGATGGCGAACGTGCTGGTTACGTGCGAAACGCTCGTGAGCTTTTTCTTTGTGGCCATCGGCACGGGACTCGTGTTCAGCCGCTTTGCGCGTCCCATGGCGCGCGTACTCTTTAGTCGCGTGGCGGTGGTGAACACGCAGGACGGGCAGCCCGTGTTGCGCTTCCGCATTGCCAACGAGCGCCTGAACCAGGTCAACGAAGCGCGCGTGCACGTCATCATGATCCGCACCGTGAAAACTCAGGAAGGCGAGGTCTTCCGTCGGCAGTACGACCTTCGCTTGCAGCGTCACGAGACGCCGATTTTCGCCCTTACCTGGACCGTCATCCACCCGATCGACGAGCAGAGTCCGCTTAAGGGTCTCACCGAGCAGGAAATTCGCGACGGCGACATTCAGATCATGGTGCACTTCCGCGGCGTCGACGAAACGCTTTCGCAAACCATCTACGCGCGGCACGTGTACAGTGCGGACTCCATCCTGCGTCAGCGCGTGTTTGTCGACGTCGTGCGCCAGGATCGGCACGGTCGCCTGACGGTTGACTTAAAGCACCTCCATGACACGGCGGACTTTTCGTCGATTTCCCCCTAGAGTGCTTTCATGAGCGGCGACAACTTCCAGTGGATCGACCTTCGAGACCCCACCAAAGCGTCTCTTGAAGCCGCGGCCAAGCAACATGGCCTGCATTCACTCCTCGTCCAGGACGTGCTCGAACCCGATCACTTGCCCAAGGTGACGGAGTCTGCCTCGCCCGACGAGATTTTCATCATCCTGCGAGTTTTTGACCGACCGGCGAAAACCTCGGCGGTCACGGTCCGGCAGCTCACCCGCAAGATCGCGATCTTCAGTCGCCCGGGTTTTCTGCTCACCGTGCATCGAGCGGACTTCGATTGGCTACGCGTGCTGCGCGAGGATTACGAGGGAGGCACCCTCGAGCGTTCCTCGGTGGTCATCTTGAGCCGTCTCGTGCGCCAGACCATCGGCTCCTTCGAGGGGCCTCTGGACGAAGCCGAGAAAAAACTCGAGAAACTGGAAGCCCGTTTGCTGGTAGAAAAGCCCACTGCGATTTTTTTTCAGGAACTTCACACGATTCGCCGTCGACTCGCTTCGATCAAGCGTCTCATGTGGCACACGCGCTCGGTGCTGCAGCGGGTGCCGATGCCTAAGACCGTGGTCCGCGGCGATCTGCTCGTGGAGGACCTCCGCGAGTCCGCCGATCGGCAGCTCTTCCAGGCGGACGAGCTTTCCGAGGATGCCACGAGTCTCCTGAGTCTTTCGCTCGCGGTTCAGTCCCACCGTAGCAACGAAGTCATGCGGGTGCTCACGCTCTTCTCCGCTTTGTTCCTGCCGTTGACGTTTATCGTGGGGATCTACGGGATGAACTTCAAGCACATGCCCGAGCTCGATTGGGGCTGGGGTTACGGTTTTGCCTGGCTTCTCATGGTTTCGGTTACAGCCGGTATTCTTGTTTGGTTTCGAAAGAGGGAGTGGATCGAGTCATGATCAAATTAGATTCGGAAGGTCTGTTGAAGGCGTGGGCTTTTGTCGGTGGCAACGCCCCGGGGCGTCTCCTTTTGAGCCGTCTCATCGGACGTTTCATTCCTTACACCGGTTCTCTGGGCGCGGTGGTGGAAACTTTGGAGCGAGGCTACACCAAGCTTCGACTCGAAGATCGTCGAGCCGTTCGCAATCATCTGGGCTCGATCCATGCCGTGGCGCTGGCCAACCTGGGGGAATTCGCTACGGGCTCCGCCGTGATCACTGCCATCCCCAGCGATGCGCGTGCGATTTTGAAATCTTTGCGCGCCGACTATCTCAAGAAAGCCCGCGGCACGCTCACGGCCGAGGCTCGAGTGGAGCCCATCGAGTCGAGCGAGCGCCGTGAAGTTCCCGTGCGGGGAGAAATCAAAGACGCTGCGGGCGTGGTGGTGGCGACGGTGGACGCCGTATGGGTGGTGGGTCCGAACAAAGCGAAGGACAAGGCATGAATCGCTTCTGTCGGACCGTCGGGATTAAGTATCCGGTTATCTGCGGGGCGATGTATCCCTGTGGCAATCCGGAGTTGGTGGCGGCCGTATCCGAGGCCGGCGGCATCGGCGTGGTGCAGCCTCTTTCGCTGACTTACGTATATGGCTACGAATTCCGCGCGGGCCTGCGCTACATCCGCACGCTCACGCAAAAACCCATCGGGTTCAACGCGCTCATCGAGGCCTCGTCCAAGATCTACATGGATCGGATGCGTCGTTTCGTCGACATCGCATTGGAAGAAGGCGTGCGATTCTTTGTGACCGCGCTCGGCAATCCCAAATGGGTCGTGGACAAGGTACATGCCGTTGGCGGACTGGTTTACCACGATGTCACCGACCGCAAGTGGGCTCTCAAGGCCGTAGAGGCTGGAGTGGACGGTCTCATTTGCGTAAACGGGCGCGCGGGCGGACACGCGGGCACGCTGAGTCCCGAACAGCTCTATGCCGATCTTCGCGACCTCGGCAAACCCCTGGTCTGCGCGGGCGGGGTAGGCGACGAGGAGACATTTAAGCGAATGATGGGGCTGGGCTACGAGGCGGTGCAAATGGGCACCCGCTTTGTGGCGAGCCAGGAATGCCGCGCGAGCGAGCCGTACAAGAAAGCGATTCTTGATGCCGACGAGCAGGACGTTGTCCTCACGGAACGCTTGACCGGCGTGCCGGTGTCCGTGATCAAGACCGACTACGTGGAGAAGATCGGGCTCAAGGCTGGCCCTCTTTCTCGTTTTCTTTTGAAGCAGCCGCGCACCAAGCACTGGATGCGTTTGTACTACTCCCTGAAGTCCTTCCATGATTTCCGTCGCTCGATCCATAAGCCGCGGCCTTACGACGAATACTGGCAAGCGGGTAAAAGCGTGGCAGGCATTGAGAGGGTGGAACCTGCGGGCGAAATCGTGCGCCGCTTTGGCGAGTCGCTCGGAAAAACTTAGGAGTCTCGGTCTAGAGACTGGCGGCCCTGCCCACGGGATTATGCCGCTTGTCGACGTGGGGACGAAATTTCGCGCAAGCTTTGCACGAGCGAGACGTAGGATGACTGCAGCGAGGCAAAGCGCGTGCCGTCGAGGCCCGGATTGCGATCGGGGTGCACGAGGCGCGCGAGGCGCCGCCATTCGTTGCGCACGTCGGCTTCCCGGATGCGCTCCGACAGTTGGGCTCCTTGGGCTTCGAACGCGGCGAGCCGGACAAGGACCTCGCCGCTCAACGTTTCACGCGGAAGTCCGGGCGGGCCAAAGGGCGCGGAGGCCTTAGCCGCCGTGCGGGCAGGCGCCGTGGGTTTCAGCACGTCACACATCTCAAGCCAGGCGGCGCTTTCGGCGCTCGGTGTAACGATCCGTCGAGGTGACACGAATGAGGTCTGGGAAGCGGAAAAGCTTTGCGGGGCTTCTGCGCTGCGGAGCTCTTCGAGGAAGGATTTCACTCCCCTCTATCGGCGCTTCCTCAGTCTTTGATGATCTTTTTCGGCAGATCCTGCTGCGGAGCACTATACATGCGCCGCGTCCGAGCCTTCGCGATTTCACGCTCCAAAACCAGTCGGGCCAACTGGCGCGGCTGGTCATGGAGGGCCACCGAACGAAAGACGTGCTGGGTCTTTTCCTCAGAGACATCCAAACGATAGAGCGACTGAAAGAAAGCTCGGCGATCGCGAGCGAGCAAGATGGCTACGCGCCGCGCGAGTTCCTCGAGGAGTTCGTCGAGAGTCAGGGTTTTGTCAGGTGTTGTAGCAAGCGACCACTTCGTTGCGATCTCTTGGACGTCGTCGCCGTGGCATTCTGGCAGCGGACTTTCTCCGTCCTTCGACATGTTTTGAGACTAGCATTAAAGTTTGGCGCATGAGAATTTTTCCCTTTGCTCTGGTCGCGATTTTTTCCGCCTGTGCGTCCCGCAACGCCGGAACGCCCGTCGCCAAGCCACTCGTGATCGGACACCGCGGCGCCGCGGGACACCTGCCCGAGCACACCCTTGAGAGCTACACCTTAGCGATCCAAATGGGAGCGGATTTTATCGAGCCCGACCTGGTGCCGACTAAAGACGGCGTGCTGATCGCTCGGCACGAGAACGACATCTCGGACACCACGGACGTTGCGCAGAAGTTCCCGAAGCGCAAAACCAAGAAGAAAATCGAAGGCAAGGAAATCGAAGGGTGGTTCACCGAAGACTTCACGCTTAAGGAGATCAAAAGTCTGCGCGCCCGGGAGCGGATTCCCCAACGCAGTCATGCGCACGACGGGCAGTTTCTCATCCCCACGTTCGAGGAAGTCGTGGCTCTTGCTCAAGCCAAGAGCAAAGAAACTGGCCGCGTGATCGGCATTTATCCGGAAACCAAGCATCCCTCGCACTTCCGCTCCCTCGGATTGCCCTTGGAGGAGTCTTTGCTCCGGATTCTCGACAAGAACGGCTACACCGAGCGCGATTCGCCCGCCTTCATCCAGTCGTTCGAAGTGGGCAACCTCAAAGAACTTCGCAAAAAAACGAAACTCCGTTTGGTGCAACTCGTGGATGAACCCACGGCTCGGCCCTATGATTTTGTTCTGAGCGGCGACAAACGCACTTGGGCGGATCTCATGAAGCCCGAGGAACTCAAAAAGATTCGCGAGTACGCCGACGGCATTGGTCCGTGGAAGCGGCTCATCGTTCCCGAAGGCAAGCTGAAGAACCTGGAACCGCCGACGACACTCGTGGCCGACGCCCATGCCGCGGGCTTGTTGGTGCATCCGTACACCTTCCGCAGCGATCCGCCCTTGGTGGCTCCGGTTTACGGGGCTAAAGCCGAGAACGAATACTTGCAGTTCTTCCGCCTCGGCGTGGACGGGGTGTTTTCTGACTTCCCCGACGATGCGGTGAAAGCCCGGGAATTGTTCCTCAAAGAAAAATCGAACTGATGACGGTTCGAAGTTTCTTTCCCACGCTGATTTACCAGCAAAAGCTAGCGAACGTGGCCAAACTCAACCGCGACGTTTTGAGGGAAGCCTACGCGTTTCGCGAGATCGACGACGCCGGACGGCGATGGTCCGAAGACAACTACTTCCAAGGCTACACGTCGTACTCGTCGGTGGCGGATCTTCCGTATCGTTCGCCCACGTTTGCGCGCTTGCGAGAGCTCCTCGATCCGCACGTGAAACGCTTCGCGAAGCGCCTCGACATGGACCTCGGCGACAGAAAGCTCGAGATGAGCACCTGTTGGATCAACATCATGGGCTACGGCACGCACCACAGTTTGCACCTGCATCCGTTGTCCGCGATCAGCGGCACCTACTTCGCGAAAGTTCCCAAAGGCAGTGGGCCGTTCAAGATCGAAGACCCCCGCCTGACCTGCTTCATGGGCAGTCCCCCCAGAACGTCCAAGTCCTCTTTGGAAAACCAACGCTTCGTCGACCTGAAGCCGAGGGCCGAAGAGATCATTCTGTTTGAGAGCTGGCTCAGGCACGAAGTGCCGGCCAATAAGTCGCGCGAAGACCGTATCAGCATCTCGTTCAACTACGACTGGGTTTGAGGACGGGGAGAGGGAGCGCGTAGCGCCCCGAGCCCAGGGCGCGGGCTACAGGGAAGCGCCCTGGGCTCGGGGCGCTACGCGCTCCCTCTCCCCCACACACATGCCCAGGCCTACTCTGATCGCTCGCATCAAATTTTCCATGCAGTTTTTTTGGGTGCTGAGGGCGCTGCCTTAGCGCGGTGATGTCTAGCCCCAACGGAGAGGGCCCCCGGGAGATGCGCTTCAAGGTCTTCGCGCGTCTCCCGGGGGCCCTCTCCGTTGGGGCTATGTAAAGCCTCAGTACTGCAGAGTCATCGTCACCGGGCAGTGGTCGGAGACGAAGTCGTAGTAGTACTTCGCGTCGGTGAAATCGCGGCCCGTCGCGGTGTCCGCTTGGTTGCAGGCTGAGAAGACGGTTGCCTGGCCTACTTGCCTGAGCGATTCGGAAACCCAGAAGCGATCGAAGTGGCCGCGTTGGCGCTCGCTGCGATAGGTGAACTCCGCCGGGTTGCTTGCTTGAACCAGACCCAAGCCAAACTTCTTGAGAGCGCGGTCGATGAGCGCGTCGTCGTGCTCGGATTCCTTGTTCGAGGGAGAGGGATAGGTATTGATGTCGCCCAAAAGGACGGTGGGCAATTTCTCGGACTTCAGGTCGCGCAGGTAGCGTCCGATGATTTCCGACTGGCTTTGGCGGGTCTTGGATTCTTGCGGATAGGCTTTCAGGTGCACGGCCACGACGCGGGTGAGGAGGGTGCCCGTGGCTTTGTCCCGGATGCGAACGTGCAGTGCGGGGCGAGACTTTTTGGGGTCGATGGCGACTTCGTCGATGAGGTCGTTGTCGTCCGTGGGCTCGTGATCGAACGCGAGGGCTGGCGCCACGCAAACCACGACGTGCTGGTGCTTGGGGTTGGGGTGTTCATAGCTCAGGCACTCGTAGCCGGTCGGCACGACTTTCTTGAGAAGCTCCACGTCCACAATCTCTTGGAACGAGAAGACGTCGGTGCGAGGAACCTCGGTGGCGATAAACTTACGGATGGTCTCTTCGCGTTTCTCGTCGGACGGAGTTCCGTTCAACGTGCCGCCGGTGCCGAAGTAGCGAATGTTGAAGGTGGTGAAGGTGAGCTTGCGGGCTCCGGTGCCGTTGCTGGGGTCGTCGCTGGCGGCTCGGGCATTCGAGGAGCAGGCGGCCAGCGCTAGGGTCACCGAGGCCAGGGTCAAAGCATTCGTCATAAAGAAAAGTCCCTCCGGGATCCGGATTGATCCAGGAGGGACTTCCAATCAAACTTATATATTAGTTAAAGATTATTTATGTTTCTGCAGCGCGTTAAGGCGCTGACATCACATGGACTCGCTGTCTTCGACAGCGTCCTCGAGCTTCAACGGCGTGAAATCCGTCTTTAACTTGTCCTGAGTTCGGCGACCGCTTCGGTTGCTGCGGTTGTTGTCGAGTTCCTGACTTACGAAGGCGTCGTAGCGCTTGCTGTAGCTTTCGTCTTCGCACGTAAAGATTGGGTCCAGCGGAAGAATCTTCGCTTGCTCCTTGGCCGAGGGAAGTTTTGCCTTGAATCCACTCAACGAGGTTTTCAGGAAGCTCTCGATTTGGGGGAGCGAGCGGAGGGGGACAAGGCCCGGCTTCTTGTCGTAGTTGCTCAGGAACGGAAAGCGAAACGCCTTCGTCTGGCGGAAGGAGCACGTCGGTGCGGTGGGTGCGTCGTTAGGCTCGGCCGGGTCGTTGAAGGCGCGCGAGGCGGTGTCGATCAACTGCGTATCTCCGTAGAGTGGTTGCCCACGCACGACGACGAGGTTTACGTCTTCCTGAGTGGTTTCGAGCAGCGTGGCGTACGGGTCCTTGCCTTGGACCTTGCTCACGAGCGTGAGGTCGGCAGCAAAACCACGGGCCACCTTGCCGAAGCGCTGATCAACCCGCATGAGCTTGGCGGCGTTGAGAGTCATCATGTCCACGATCTGGCGATCCGTGACGCTGAGGCGGTTTTGTTTGATGTACTCGCGAGCAAGTCGGGCCTCGTCGAGAATGTTCTTGGATCCGGTGGGGGACCAGTCCGAACCCAGGGCGACGGTGACGCCGGCTTTGAGGGCCGCATCCACGCGCAGCGTCTCGCCGTACAGGAGCAAGTTCGAAAACGGCGACCAGACGATGGCAATTCCCATGCGGGCGGCGTCGGCCAGATCCTGGGCGTTCATGCCCACAGCGTGGATGGCGGTGACTCCAGGTAGCGCGAGGCCGAACTCCTTGAGGTAAGTCCATTCGGAGCGGTTGTAGCCGTCGTTCTGCATGCCTTCCCCCAGATGCATCAGCACGACGGGTTTCGAGGCCTTGTCCTTGAAGAATTCCAGGAGCGAGCGGCGGGTGGGGTACTCCCACATGCCGATGTAGCGACGTACTGGAGAGGGGATCGTGAGTACGCCGCCCATTTTGAGGTAGTCGGCAGCCTTCTTGTCGTCGAAAGCTCCGGTCGTTTGCACGAAGCCTTTTTCGGTGGCTTTGCCAAAGAGGAAGATCTTCATCGCGGCGATTTGGTCGGCCTGTTTTTTCGCTTCCTTCAGTCCGTATTTCGCAGCCAAGAGTTCGTTGAGTTGCGGAATCACGCGCTCAAATGAGGCGGGGTTCTTGTCGCCGGGCGCCACACCTAGCCCATCGCCCACAAGAAGGGTGAGGCCGGTGGCCAAGTCGCGATTCGGGGCCTTGGCGGCTTCGAACCATTGGCGCACCGTGAGTTTTCCTCCGAAGTTTTCGTCGCGGAGGAACTCTTCGAAGGCCTGCTCGTAGGACTTTCCGGCGCGTACTTTGGCTCCGATCTTGTATTTTTCGTAGACGGAACCCACGTAGCCGGGCACGACGACGTCGGTCATGTTGCGGATCTTACGCCCGGGCTCGAAGTCGTCCTTGGCATCCACCGTGCGGGTGCCGAAGTCCTTGGCGCATTGTTCGTCGTTGCCGATGCCCTCGATGGCGGTGGCGCCTCCGGCGAGCGCCTTGAGTTCGGCCCAGCGTACGGCCGCGCAAACGGCGTGGCCGGTGATGGGTTTCATCGCGGGCGAGACGGTGTCTTTGTACACGCCCCAGCCGCGCCATTCGTAGCGGTTCAAGAACTGCCCTTTGGCAGCGCCCCACAGAGGGAGCACGTTGTATTTGATGTGGCCGTGAAGGTCCATCAGCCCCGGGAAGACGAGGCTTTCCGTGTCCAGGATGGGCATGGCTGCTTGCACGGGAGGCTTCGACCGGTCGATGGAGACGATTTCCTCGCCGCGGATGCGCAGGTAGACCTTTTCGTTCGGAGCTTCCGGGAGGTAGGCGCCGAGCACCCATTCCACGACTGCTGCGGCGGGTCCACGCTCGAGCGACGTCGATTCGGAGGAGGGAACGCGACTTGAACAAGCCGAAACAACGGCCGTTGCCGATATCGCAAAGAACAGGCTTCGAAAACTGAGCCGCATCTGAAAATCCTCCCCAGAAATCCACGAGTCCCGAAGCTCCAAAGGCTTCGACGCTCCACTCTAAACTATAAACCGCGGGGCTTGCGGGGGCGGTGACGGTGTTCTGACGCTGATCTGACGAAGTTTCCGTAGCGCCTGCCTGCGTTGCGCCGTTAAACTCGGTGGCAGTCCGATGGGGTTTCACGTTTTTGGGAGGATTTGCAGATCATGAAATGGAACACACACTTGCGCCGAGGGATTCTGTCCCTTTCCGCCGTTCTTCTGCTTATCGGCTGCTCCCGCCCGGTCGCCACCGATCGCGGTCGGGATGTTGCGAGCTCCGATGTTCCCACCAAATGGTCCTACGACGCGGGTCCGGATCCCAAGACGGCGATGGGCAAAGAGCTCATCGACATTAACTCCTCGATCCCGCATTTCCCCGGAATCTCCGAGGAAGTGACCGGCGACCAGAAGTTCCGCCCGGTCTATGGCCCCATCGTCTGGCGCATGCGCCAAGCGCCGAACAGCGTGAAGATCCTCTTTATCGGCCAGGACGGCACCCACATCGCGGAAGCCGCAGGCCGTCCGGCCACCGCGGGCTTCGGCGGTCGTGCCCAAGACCTAGCGAAGTACTTCGGCGTGGGCCCGAGCGCCGCCTTTATCAACGCCTACGCGTTCACGATCAAGGGTCAATACGGCGCTTTCGAAACCCCAATTCTTTCCACCAAGAACGGAACCAAGTCGATCAGCTTTGGCCCGTTCGTCGACAACCCGCTTTGGCTCATCAGTCAGGATCTCGACAGCCCCATCGTGCAGTGGCGCAACGACCTGATCGACTGGATCATTCGCAACAACAAAGACTCCCTCAAGATGATCGTCCTCTTCGGCGGTGCCTCGCGCGATGCGGCAGCGGCTTTCGTTGAGAGCAAGGGCGGCGAAGTGGGCACCCGCTATAGCGTAGAAGAAGTTCAGGACATGCAGATCCCCGAAGTGGATCTCGTGAACGCGGGCGGCAACAACGAAGCTCCCGTTCCTTACTCGCGCGACGGCAAGGATCTTTACGCCAAGATTCTCGGCCGCACGGTCAAGTATCAGCCTGCGTCGATGGACGAGAAAAAATCGGACGATCTCCTGGCCGCCCAGAATGCGCTCAAGGCCGACGTCTCCAAGTGGGAGTCCGAGATGGTCTTCACGCGCGGAGGCCCCCATCGCAACGGCATCGTTCACCCTGCCCAGCTCGGTGGCTATGACATCGATCGCAAGATGAAGATCAGCGGTCGCTCGACGATCTCCCTTCGCGGCTTGCGCCTGTCGAATGGCTCGATGATCGACCGCGACCTGCTCGTGGTACAACTCCCGCACCCGACGGCGCTCAGCATGATGAAGCCCGACCAAGCCTCCAAGGAAGTCGGATCCAATCTCACCGGCTTCAAGCCCTACGTTCAGGCCGGCTGGAGAATCGAACCCGACGCCGGGTTCGTGAATGCCTTCGCGCAAGGCAAGCCCTATGCCTACGCGCGTGCGGACATGGGCCCCGAGTACTACGACTTCGGCGCTCCCGCCTCGCGCATGGTCAACGTGTCCAGCGCTTCCCGGCTGAGTCCGAACGTGATTGTCTTCGGAACCCGGGATAGGGCTCGCTTTAACGATGCCGAGATCAAGGCCATGACCGAGGCCAAGCCCTCCAAGCTTCCGGACATGTCCGAGATGTGGACCGCACGTCCGCGGAGCCAAGCCACGCGCTACACCTTCGATCCGGGTCCGGGCGAGAAGTACGCGCGTCTCATGAAAGAAAACATTCCCGACTCGCTTATTCAGAGTCACGACATCAACGGCGACTTCGGGCACTACCGCGGAACGTTTCAGCGTCCGCGCGTGCTGATCGTGGCCGACCCTCATGGATACGACGATCTCATCACGGCGCGCGCGCTCACCGGCACGCGCGGTCAGTATCTGCACGGACTCATGCAGGATCTCGGAGTGGGCGACAAGTATCTCGTCTTCAAAACGGCGCCCTTCGAGAAGGAAGCGGACTGGGAGCAAATCGTGGCCGCCACGAATCGCTACCGGGAAGTCGTGCTCAAGGCACTCATGGCCGACGGCACGCCGGAGCTGATCATCGCCGACGGCGAGACGGCCGGGGACGAAGTGAAGCGCATCTTGGGTTCCCAAGCTCCTTGTCCGATCGTGTACATGAACCGGGGCGCTAAGGCCGACGACGGTATCGTGGAAGCTTCGCGTGAGATCGCGCAGCACGTGTCGTCGATGAATGGCCGCGTGAGCGGCAAGATGGCGGACATTCCCCGCACGCACCTCTCGTATTACGCGCGCATTTGGGAAGGAACCTCGGGCGATCGCGTGATCACCTCGATCGATCCCAAGTACAAGGGCAAGGCGTTTGCCGAAGTGGCGCCCCGCTGGGCCTTTTCGCAAAAGTTCCCGCTGCCGGCCTCGGATCGCCAAGGCATTCAAAAGCTTATCCAAAAGTTGGAGAGCCAGGGCCTTCGCAAAGGTGGCGAGCCGGTGACGAAGTTCTCCGATCGCTGAGATTTTTTCGCGCGCCAGAAATGCCCGCCTTGGGCTAAGCAGAGCTCCATGAAGCGATTCATGGGGCTCTTCTCTTTTGCACTCTTCTCGAACGTCGCTTGTGCCACGGGCCAACAGGCGGAATCGCCGGCGGTTTCGTCCAATCCGCCGCCCGGGTATCCCGCAGACTGGTGGAAGCCCGTGCCCGAGTCCGAGCGCGCCTCATGGGAGATCCTTCCGCAAGACGCCAAGGACGGCGAGGTCATCGTTTCCAAGCGCACCGAGCTAGGTGCATTTTCCAACCTCGCGGACTTTGTGATCGACTTTGAATCGGTACGCTACGGCTCCGTCGAAGGGCTTTGGCAGGGCATGAAGTACCCCGAGGAGGACCCCCGCGATCCCCGCCGAGCCTCCGGCGACTGGCCTTTCACTCGCGCTCAGGTCCTAGGACTGGCGGGCTTTGAGGCCAAACACGCCGGCGACGCCGCGAACGCCATCAATAAAGAGCTTGGGATCAAGTGGATTTCTTATAAGGGCGAGCGCTTTGAGCCCAAAGATAAGGGTGCGGGCACGGCCCGGCACTTTGACCTCATCACGCGCATCACCGAGGCGAAGATCGCGCAGCATCCTCAGCTGAGGGAGTTACTCTTGAAGACGCGCGGACTGAAGCTTCGAATGGACCACAAAATTCCGGTCACCGATGGACCGTCGTATCAGACTCCCGAGATTCTGATGAAGATTCGCGCAGAGCTCGAATAAGGGCGCGATCTCCCACCAGCCAAAGCAGGTCGTCTGCCTCGAAAGTCGTATCCGAATCGGGATTGAGGATTCGCACGCCTCGCCGCTCGATCCCGACAACGAGGCCATTCGTGGATTCGCGAAGACCCGAATGTCGAATCGTTTTTCCGATAAGTTTGGCGGCTGGTGCGCCGGTGAGCGCGAGCTGTTCGAGGCCGTACTCGTCCTCCGACCAGTCTTTCTCTGCCTTTAGGCTCGGATAAAGAAATTTTTCAAAACGGGCCAGCTGCTCGTCGTTACCGATCACCTGGAGAAGGTCGTGTGGAAAGATGCGCTCGTCGCGGCCTGGCGCAGGCAAGCGGCGTCCACCTCGGTCGATCAGCGCGATGTTGACGCCAAAACGTTCTCTTATCGCAAGCTCCCGAAGGCTTCGACCAAGCGAATCACCTGCAGGGGGAACCGTGAACTCCGCGATGTGCGCATCCCATGGAGCGAGCGGCGGTGCCGAGGTTTTTGCTTGAGGAGCCGCGGCAGGGTCTTTCAGGAAGATTGCTGCGAAGGTGTCTATCGCGCGCTTGAGTTTGCGAAAAACTCCCGACTCTCCGGCGTTCGTCGCCGCCATCCCCAATCGCTGAGTCGCAGCTCCGTAGCGCTCTATGTTTTGGCGCAGGTGGCGCGGCGCTCGTTTCCAGAGGAAGTCAAAAAGAGGATCGGCCGCGCGGATAAGGTAGGGCGTCAGAAACGTAGTCACCACGGACACGGATACTGCGATGGGGTAGAGCTGGGGGCCGACGACCTTCAGCGAGAGGCCGAGGGCCGCGATGATGAACGAGAACTCCCCGATCTGAGCCAGGCTCATGCCGGACTGAAGAGCGGTGCGGGGCGGGCGTCCCGCGATCAAGGCGCCGACGCTGGTGCTCAGCACTTTGCCTACCACGGTGATGACCGAGAGAATCGCCACGGGCCCCGCGTACTCGGCGAGCGCGGAAAGGTCCACCATGAGGCCTACCGACACGAAGAAGACCGCGGCGAAGAGATCGCGAATCGGCGCGAGCAGGTGTTCGATGCGCTCGCGCACGCGCGTTTCGGCCAGGATCGAACCCATCACGAAAGCACCAAGAGCCGGGGAGAACCCTACCAAGTGGGCGAGCCACACCATCCCTAGGCAGAGAGCGAGCGAGACCACCAAGAGCGTTTCGTTGTTGAGGTGCTGTGCAAAACGACGCAGGAGGGGCGGGATGAGCAAGATTCCGCCTAAGAACCAGAGAATCAGGAAGAAGCCAAGTTTTCCGGCAGCCCAGAGCAGGTCTCCGCCCTGGAATTGTTGAGACACCGCAACGGTCGAGAGGAGCACCAGCAACAGGATCGCCACGAGATCTTCCACCACCAGAACGCCAAAGACGAGACTCGTGAAGTTTCGGCTCTTGAGGCCCAGTTCTTCGAAGGCGCGCAGGATGATCGTGGTAGAGGATATCGAGAGGACTCCCCCTAGGAAAAGACTCTCAAGCAAGGTCCATCCGAGCAGGCGACCGGCTAGGAATCCAAGGCCCATCATCACCACCACTTCGACCGTGGCGGTGACGGCGGCAGCTGCTCCCACTCGCAGCAGCTTGCGGAAGCTGAACTCGAGTCCGAGTCCAAAGAGGAGAAAGATCACTCCCAGTTCCGCCCACACGCGCAAGTCTTCTAGGCCAGAAACGCTGGGCAAGGACTTGAATTGCGGGGCCACGAGAACGCCGGCCACGATGTATCCCAGTACCACGGGCTGGCGAAGCATTTTGCAGACCACGGTGACAAAGGCGGCGACCGTTAGGATCAAGGCAAGATCAGTGATGAGCGAAGCAAGGTGAGGCACGTGATTTCTTATAGCATGATGAATTTGGCGATCGATTCGAGGGAAGTCTCGTGGCTATGCGGAGGCAGGCTGTTGGCCTTCTCGAGCGTGCCGTACTTTCACGAGGTGTATGAGCACGTGGAGAGCACGGGCACTGATGGCTTGCGAGTGGGCATAGAACGCCAAGAGCTCGGCTCCGTCGCCCGGGAGGAGAAACCCACCGCTCGGACGAGGCTTGTCAAAATATTGGCACTATTCGAGCCCCCTTGTCGCGGGGCCTTCCCCTCCCGGCATTCCCCGCTTAGAACAAGGGGGATGGAACGCCGTTACCCCCGAAAGTCGCACATCGTGCTGACCTCGCATCCGCACCGCATTTTCAAGGAAAGTCCCGATATCGAATGGGGCGCAAAGAATCCCCGCAAACGCGGTCCCGTTGTGGCGAGTTTCACCAACAAAGCCGCCCGCAATGCGATTGGTTCGCACAGCGGGAGCTACGCGATTTATCGAGCTCTCGCCATGGCAGCGGGCCGGATGCAGCCCGAGCACAAGCCCGACCTGACGAACACCTCTCCGGTGGTGCGTCTCGGCCCCCACGCCTCGTGGTACGACGCCAAGAAAATCGTTTCGCTCGATCCCTGGGGCGCGGATGTCGCCGATGTCTTCGAGAGCGAACTTAGCCGCGGCCTGGATGTTCGTCCTACGATCGCCGTCACCCAGGCGCATCTGCAGATCCCCGAAATTGAGGATGCGATTCGCAAGGGCCGTCTCCAGGTGGATGGAGAAGTGATCACCGGGCGCGGTGACGTGGTCGTCACCAAGGCCGCGATTGAACCGGTTTGGTACCTGCCGGGAGTGGCCGCTCGCTTCGGCGTGGACGAGGCGACCCTACGCAAGTCGCTCTTCGAGGAAACGGGTGGAATGTTCCCCGAGCTCATCACGCGACCCGATTTGAAACTTCTCCTGCCGCCCATTGGCAGCACCTCGATCTACATTTTCGGGAACCCGAAGTTCCTCGGTCGCAAGGACAAAGAACATACTTGTCGGGTGCACGACGAGTGCAATGGATCCGACGTCTTCGGCTCGGATATCTGCACTTGTCGTCCGTACCTCACGCACGGAATCGAGGAAGGTATCCGCACCGCGCAAAACGGCGGCGTGGGCTTTATCGCGTACTACCGTAAGGAAGGTCGCTCGCTCGGCGAGGTGACCAAGTTCTTGGTGTACAACGCGCGTAAACGCCAAAAAGGGGGCGACTCGGCAGCCACCTATTTCCACCGCACCGAATGCGTGGCGGGAGTGCAGGACATGCGATTCCAAGAGCTCATGCCGGACGTGCTGCACTGGTTGGGCGTCACCAAGATCGACAACCTCGTGTCGATGTCAAACATGAAGTACGACGCGATCGTCCGCAGCGGCATCAAGGTCGGCCGTCGGGTGGAGATCCCTGCCGGATTGATTCCCGGCGACGCCTCCGTGGAAATGGAAGCCAAGAAAGCCGCGGGGTACTTTGCCGACAAGTCGGTCACCCGCAAAGGCAAGGCCCTCAAGCAGATCAAGGGCCGTAAGCTCAGCGAATGAATTCGATCACGCTCAGTGCCGCAGAACTCGAGTATTTGGCTTCTCCGCAAGCCGTGCGCGAGCGTGCCGCGAAGGTTTTTGCACGCGCGTCCGCCGGTGAAACGGCCTTTCGTCTGAATTTGTCCAAGCTGCCCGAGGCGGCGCGCCTGGTGTGCGAGGTCACGCGGCGCAGTTATCCCGATCTCGGCAAGATTCCTTTTCACGCGCGTTGGGAGCACTTTCAGGCCGGCGGGCACGATCGGCTGGCCCGGGTGGAGCAAGCCCTGGCCCCCGTGTCCAAGGAGGAGCGTGCACGTGCCAAGATCGACTTGGCCGTGGTCTCCGTGCTCCTCGATGCAGGGGCCGGAGCGAAGTGGGTTTTTCACGACGGTCCGCGCGGCAAGTTCTCGCGCTCCGAAGGCTTGGCGATCGCCAGTCTTGAGTTGTTTTTGGCCGGGGCTTTTTCGAGCGACCCGAAGCATCCGCTTCGCGCGGATTCCAAGGGTCTGATCGGCTTGTCGGTCGAGACGCTCGCTCGCGGTTTTCAGGTGGATGCACACAATCCGTTGATCGGCCTCGAGGGCCGCTGCGAGTTGCTCAATCGTTTGGGTCGGGCACTCGAGATGCGGAGCGAGTATTTCGGCGCCTCTCGCCCTGCGCGTCCGGGAAATCTTTTCGATGCTCTGCGGACAAAGGCAGCCGGGCAGGCCTTGAGTGCCAAGGACGTGCTCGCGGCGCTGCTCTTCGGATTCCAAGACATGTGGCCTGCCCGCACCACCGTCAATGGCGTGGGTTTCGGAGACATGTGGGTTTACGACCTCGACGGCAAAGCGGATTTTGAGAACCTCGTGCCTTTCCACAAACTTTCGCAGTGGATGTCGTATTCGCTGATTGAGCCGCTCGTGGAAGCGGGCTTGGAAGTGACGGGGGCTGAGGACTTCACGGGACTCCCCGAGTACCGCAACGGCGGATTGCTCTTGGATATGGGCGTGCTCGAGCTGAAGAACCCCGCGGACGCTTCGAAGCTCCACGCCCCGGATTCTAGGCTCATCATCGAGTGGCGCTCGCTGACAGTGGCGCTCCTGGATCGCCTTGGCGATCTCGTGCGCAAGGAATTCAACTTCACCGAAGCGGAGTTTCCCCTGGGTAAGGTTTTGCAGGGAGGCACTTGGGCCGCGGGTCGCGAAACGGCGGCGCGTCTGCGAGGCGGTTTGCCTCCGTTGAACATCGAGAGTGACGGCACTGTTTTCTGATCATGGCGCGAGCCATGACGTTTAAGGAGATCCTATGAAGCGTCTACACATTATCGACCATCCCGTAATCCTCGAGAAACTCGCCACTTTGCGCGACAAGCACACCAGTTCGTACAGTTTCCGGCAGATCCTGGCCGAGATCAGTACCTTCCTGGCCTATGAGGCCACGAGGAATCTCACAACAAAGCTCGGCGACGTGGAAACTCCCCTCGAAAAAGCGCGCGTGCCCCGCGTGTCCGAAGAAGTGTGCATTGCCTCGGTGTTGCGTGCCGGCGAAGGCATGCTCGAGGGTTTTCTCAAGGCGATTCCCTTTGCTCGCGTAGGTCACATCGGTATCTACCGGGACAAGTTCATCAACAACACGGTGGAGTACTACTTCAAGATCCCCGAGATGTTTAAAGGCAAACGCACTCTCGTGCTCGATCCTCTGCTCGCCACCGGCGACACGGCGCTAGCCGCACTGGACCGTTTGAAGCAGTACGAGGTCGGCCCCATCAGCTTTATGTGCGTCCTTGCGTCGAAGGTGGCCATCGCCAAGATCCACAAGGAACACCCGGACGTCGAGATCTATACCGTTTCCTTGGAGAAGGGTTTGAACAAGAAGGGCTACCTGCTTCCTGGCCTCGGCGACGCGGGCGATCGCCTCTTCCGGACGATCTAAGCATGGGCCGGGTTTTTCTCCTGGGTCTCTCGGGCGGGAGTGGTTCGGGCAAAACGACCCTGGCCCATGCCGTGGTGAACTCGCTGGGGCTCGAGCGCTGTGCTCTCCTTACCCAAGATAGTTACTACGTGGACCAGAGCGCTCGCTTCGACGGAGACGGAGGCTCGGTCAACTTCGATCACCCCGAGAGTCTCGACTTCGACTTGCTCGCTCAGCACTTGCGAGCTCTCAAGGCGGGTCGGCCGGTGCAGGTTCCGATTTACGACTTCACGACCCATTCCCGCCAGCCGGAAACTCGACACCTCTCGCCTGCCTCGATCGTGGTGGTGGACGGGACCCTGCTTTTCTCCCAGGCCTTGGTAGTGGAGGCCCTCGACACCTGCGTCTTCGTCGAGGCTCCCGAGTCCGAGCGCTTTGTGCGTCGACTGAAGCGCGACGTGGAGGAACGCGGACGAACGCCCGAGGGAGTGGAACGCCAGTTCTTGCGTCAGGTGAAACCCATGCACGATCTCTTCATCGAACCGAGTCGGAATCAAGCCGATCTGATCGTGTCGGGACTTGAATCCGTCGAACAAAGCCTCGCGCGCGTGATCGCGCTTTTGCCTCGTTAAACTACTTTTTCTTCTTCCAGTCGACGCGCTCGGACGGCAGCAGGAAGGAGTTCAGCTCCTCGGCCAGTACGAGCGGATTCACCTTTTGCGAGATGAGCTTCACGCCTTCGACGATGATCAGGTTCTTCGCCTTGATCGAGCGCGCTAGATCCTGCAGATTTTCGCCGATGGGAATCACGAATAAGTTCGCAAAGGCGATGCCGTAGAGCGTGGCGATGAGCGCCACCGACATGGCCGGGCCAATATTCTTTTCTGCGCCGGGCGTGCCCAGCGACGAAAGCAGTCCGATCATCCCCAACACGGCCCCCATGAGACCCATGGCGGGGGGATACTTGCCGCAGTTGGTGAAGAGCTTCGCTTCGTCCGAATAGCGCTGGTACATGGTGTTCACGCGCGAGGTGAGAATGCGAACGAGTTTCGTTTCATCCACCACGTGATCCACCAGAGCCTGCACCGCTTCCTGCATGAAGGGGTCCTTCATGTTCTTCACGATGCCGTCGAGTTGCGGTGAATTGGTGCGGTAGGCCTCGGCCACCGCCATGAGTTCTTCGATGACCGCGCGGCTCTTGGGCACGTTGGTCTTAAAGAGGCCTTTGAAGAAGATCATGATCATCGAGGCCGCACGATCCAGGCGGTACGCCACCCCCACGCAGGCCGCGGTGCCCCCGATCACGATCAGCGCGCCGTGCGGATCGAGCAAGCCCCACGGATTCGGATTCCCGTAGACCATGGAAAAAACGAGTACGCCGATGGCGAAGAGCAGGCCGAGCAGGTTGATTGCGCTCATGTTGGGCTTATTCTACCGGACAGGGGCCGCGAAGGAAGCCTTCGCTAGGTATTCCCGCAGGGCCAGTTCGTCGATCTCAAAGCTGGGATCTTTCGCGACCGTGACGCGGCTAAGGCGTTCCTGCAGGAACTGCACCCGCTCGCTCAGCGTGGCGAAGTGGTCGTCGAGAGCGGGATCCGAGCCGCGCGGAAGTTTTTTCGCCCAGCGACCACGCAGGGTCTCGGCCAACGGTCCCAGATCTCCGAGCACGCTCAATAGCTCACGCTCAAGATCCCCGAAGAAGAGCGCGCGAAGGCGCGAGGCCTCTTGGGCGCGCGAGGCGTCGCGCCAGCGCGGCACCCATACCGACGAGAGTCGGGCGATTTTCTGGCGCCCGGCCTCGGGGCCGTCCTCCGCCGCCAAATGAGCTTCTTCCAAGCGATCGAAGAGCAGGCCAGCGACCTTCACCTTTACGCGGAGTTCCTCGAGTTGTGATTTAGCCTGTGCCTGCCGTGCACCGGCATAGGTAGACGTGGGATTCAGCGCCGTTTCAGCGGTCCGAACCCGGAGTTGAAAAGAATGAACTTTACCCCGCCAGGCCACTAAAGCCTGATAACTCCCTCGCGGCCAGTCCACGGGAAAGTTCGCGTCCGAGGCAATACGACCGTCCTGTGCCAAGGCCTTGCCGATTAGCACCCCGGGGGCTTCAAAAAATGGCGCATGGTTATCGAGAAAAACCGCCACCGCTAAGGGTCCGTTGGCCGCCACGGGGAGGGATCCCTCCCAACTCAGTCGTTCCTCGACCTCAAGCGAAGGAAAAGGAGTGATGATTACGGTCGGCGCCGATATCCCTTCGGTCGTCACTCCGAGCGCCGGCGGAGGACGACGAGCGGGATAACTCTGCCACGTGAGCACCCCGACCGCGATCAGGAATAAGGCGAAAAAGGCCCACAAACGGGGGGAGGTTCGCCGTGGCTTGAGACGCGGAGCCTCCTCTGGGGGCAGGTCCCATACTTTTTCGTCCGGCGGAGGCGGGTCCGGCGGATCGGGCTCCGCGAGCAGTTGGGCCAGAGGCCGCCAGCCTTCTTCGCCTTTGCCCCTTACCCAAGCGCTGCTTTCGAGTGAGCCGTCACGGAGCATGCGACGAAGCGTCTTCTTCGGATAGGGACCCAAGGAAACTTCCCCGAGTTCAATGGCTACGAACCAGTGGGGGTCTTGCGCGGACACCATGAGGCCTCATGGTAACATGGAACCCGATGGACACGACGGACGACAGCCTGCGGCTCGAGGAAAACGGGCTTGGCGGAGGCGGACACGCCAACGTTGCGCACGAAGCGCACCCTGCTGGACACGAAGAAGAACATGGCGAGGGTGGCCACGGGGAGCCTTGGCTCGTTTCGTACGCGGACATGATGACGCTGCTCTTCGGCTTTTTCGTGCTCATGTATTCTTTTGCCTCGGCCAATCCTCAGCAAAGGGAAGAAATGCGCAAGCGCATCGCTGAGTCGATGGGTTCCGAATACACCTCGCCCTTCGTGGACGTGATCGGTGAAATCAAGATGACTATCGAGGACGCCCAGCTCGTCAAGGAAGTCGAAGTGCAGGACACCTTCGAGGGGATTCGAATTATTTCTAAGGGCACGCTCTTTTTTGATTCGGGTTCGGTGACGTTGAAACCTCAGGCGGAGGAACTGCTTGTTAAAATTGCCGGCGTCATCGTGAAGCGTCTCAAAGACTTCCGCGTGATCGTGGAAGGCCACACCGACGACGTGCCGATAGCGACGCGCGAGATCCCGAGCAACTGGGAACTCTCCGCGCTCCGCGCCGGCACGGTGGTGCGGCTCTGGGAGGCGCACGGCGTGGCGCGCGCGCAGTTGCGCCCGATGGGGCTGGCCGACATCGAGCCCGTGGCCCCTAATCGCGACGCGCAGGGCGTGCCGATTGAGCGCAACATGGCCGAGAACCGCCGCATCGTGATTCGTATTCAGAAAGCCCCCTCGGGTTTGCTCGCCCCCGAAAACGAGCGCTTGCCCTTGCCTACGGCGACCGCGGCGCCCGCCTTAGAAACGGCACCCGCTCCGACCGAGGCGTCGCCGGCGGTCGAGGCTCACGAATGAGAAAGCCTTTCGTGTGGGGTTTCTCGGCCGTATTCACTGTGGGCCTTCTTGCTTGGGCCGGACGCTCAGTTTACGTCGCACGCCAAGAGGCGCAGCTGAGTCCCGAGGAGAAAGACCTTCGCCAGTTGGAGCGCCTCGGCGATCCCCGCAAAAAAGAATACGATCCCACCGCCACCTCCCAGACGCTCGAGCGCTTGGCCGGGTCGCGTCCGGACGAAGCCGAGGCCTATGCCCTGGAGAAAGCCAAGAGCGAGTTCAACAACGCCCGTTGGACGGTCACGACCACGCTTGCCACGCTCGCGACCGACGAAAAAGACGATGAAGCTTGGAAAGCTCTGACCACACTGCTCGACGATGGCGACGGCTTCGTACGAAAAAAAGCGGTGGAAGCCATTATGCAATCGGCCTTGCCCGAAGCGCGTAAGACCGAAGTGCTGAGCGCGGCGGCGCAGCGTCCGAAGCTGGGGGTTACGGAGCGTATCCTGGTGTACGGTTACCTACTCGAGCAATCCGCCCTGCGGGCCAAGCACGGTTGGAGCGCCGAGAAGATGGCCGAGGATTTGCGACAGCGCGCGAAAACCACGGCGTTCCCCGACGAGGCCAAGCTTGTGGAAGTCTTCCTCCGGCAGCATCGTCTGGACAGCGCTCCGGCAGCGGAAAAAAAGAAGTCCCCGGCGCCGAAGCGTCAGCGGCGGTAGAACTTAAAGCCTTCGCCGTCGATGGCTATGCCCACGTCATAGTCGGTGAGTGAGAAGGTGTTGAACACCGTCAACCCCGTCACGATCGAGAGACCCGGTACTGGCGAGGCCGTGCCCACGCGGGTGATGCTGCCCAGGGTATGGATGTCCTTGAGCTCGGTGAAGGCGCCACCGCCGAAGGGCGATGCGGTAGCTAGGCTCAGGTTGAGGGCGCTGCTCAGGGCCGGTTTCACGCCGAGACCGGTATCATCCACGATGGCCGCTTCGCGGACATCTGCCGAGACCCCAAAGAAGAGCGGGCGCGCGAGGGTGGCGTTGTTGATCAGGGTGGCGGACGTACCCGAGGCCACGAGGTTGGCGATCGAGGCGGCCGAAGCCTCGGTGTCGAAGCGATACGCGTAGACGGCGGAAGTATCGGGGGCCACCCACGCCGTCGACGCGAGATCCTGGTCCATGGATGCCGGCCAATTCGAGTTCAGTTGCGCGGCCGCGCTCATTTGGAAATCATCGATCGCACCGGAGAAGTGCCCGATCGTGGTGCCGGTGGCGCCCGTGCGCGCGCCTAAACGAACGGGGTTCAGCGATTCGGACCAGCTATTAATCGGGTAACTCCAGACCGGAGTCTGATTGGAATCCGTTTGAAGCTGGCCATCGATCCACATCGATGCACCCAGGTTGCCGCCCGATTGCTTCCAGGCCGCAGCGAAGTGGTAGCTGCGGCCACCGGTCCAATTGGACTTCAGAACCGACGAAACTTCCAGCGGCACCACGGTGGCACCGCGACCGAAGGAGATCACGAGACGGCCCGTGCCGCGATCGAAGCGCACCGTAATGGCGCCGGGGGCGCGAAGGGCGTTGGAGAGGTACGGGTTAGCTCCGCCGCCGGGCCCCTTGTAGAGCAAGACGATCGAGTCGTCGTCGCTGGCGGGCATCGTGGCCGCGCTCAGGCCCGAGTCCGGGCGGAAGACGAAGGAGAGGCTGCCTTGGCTCGCGAAGGCACGGTTAGCACTGTCGTTGACGAGGATGGAGTCCTGGTTGCTCCCCCGCAGCTGCGCGATGTGGTTGACCGCATACGTGGCGCCGGCGGAGCTGAGATAGCCCGTGCCTTGATAGGTCAACGAATCGGCCGTCGAGGAGGCTAGGGTCGAGGCCTCGTTGACGATGGAGACGCCGCGGTCGGTAGAGACCGCCAGCATGTTCTCCGAGCCGCCTAAGGCCGAGGCGCCCACTTTGACGTCGATCGCGCGGATATTCAGAGCGGCGATGCGGCGGGCGCCCGTCGCGTCGCTCACGAGGCCGTAGCGCACGCGACCGGAGGAGTTCAGGTTTACGGATCCCGAGGCGTTCGTCAGTGCGAAGCGTTGTACGCCCGTGCCGGTGGTGCCGGCATAAAGACGGTAACCCGACGGTGCGGCGGCGAGCTTAAGCGCGGTGACGGCATTGGCCGCAAAACTGTCGACGTTGCCCGTGCCATTGCCGTCCTCCAGACGGAAAGCGGCGACTCCGCCTCGCAGTCCGAGACCGAGGAGACCGGCTGACGCATGGGCATGCAGCGAAAGCACTTCCGAGTGAGCGAAGGTGGTCGGTAAGCGCGAATAGATCGGACCGCTGCCGGAGGTGACAGGACTGGTGCTGAGCGCGCCCCAGGATCCGGAGAAGCGCGTGGTGAGGTCTCCTGACCAGGTGTAAACGCCGGCAGTCGTGAGCTTGAAGGCTTGGTCCGCCTTAAGGTCCAAGATCACCAGTCCGCCTTTGGTGCCTTCTTCGCTCGCGAAGCCGACGTAGATGCGGCCGTTGGCGGCGGCGATCGAGCTGATGCTGCCGAGGTTGGAATCGAGGATATCGGCCGCGCCCACGGGCAAGCGCATCCACAGGCGGTTGAGCGTGAGGTCCACCACATCCAAGCTTGCGTCCGTGCCGAGCAGAAGGGCGCGGGGCGGGAACTCGAGCCGGCGACCGCGTTTCTGCGCGACAAAGGTTTCGTTGTACCAGGCTTTGGCGTTGTCGAAGCGCCACGATTCGGAGCTGTCACTGCCGGTGATGTACTGGGACATCGCTTTGATGGACTCGGAGGCAACATAGGAAGACCCATCGTAGTCGGCGGTGCTGCTCGACCAGAGCGAAACGGGCACGCTGGTCGAAGGCGAGCTGTAGGCACAGCTCGTCACGGTCGTGGAGGAGATCGTGTGGGTGGCGCACATGCCGCCCACCGACAGCTGGTTGTTGGTCACGTAAATCTCGGCGCTCTGATGGCTCCGCGTGGTGGTACTGGAGAGAAGGTCGTTGACGTAACGGGTCTGTCCGCCCAGGTTGGTTTGCCAGAAGAAGCTGTCCCAGTGGCTGTTGTGGTACCTCAGGTAAGTGTCGCCGCTGGCGCCGTCCCAGGGGCGGAAGGTCCAGGTGGGCGTGATGTCACTGATCGCGTTCGCGTACTTGTCGATGGCGGTGGCGGTGAGTTTGAAACTTCGATCGGGTTGCGTGAGATCCGCGTAGTTGCGCCAGTCCCCGATCGGGTTGTCGTTGTCCTTCAGGATGATGCAAGCGAAGGGAGCCGGATCAATGACCTGCAGTCCGGTCGTACCGGTGTAGCCTTCGCCGTTGACGGTGGCTCGCACCTCATGGTTGGTGAAGAAAATGTCGGCCGGCAAAGAGGTGGTGTAAGCCACGCCGCTGACGAAGTTGACGCCTTCGACCTTGTTGAGGGGATTCCAACGTCCGCACCAGTCGCCGGCTTGGCCGTGGCTCGTGAGGAAGGTGACGTTCTTGGGGCCGGCATAGCTCGGCACGAGGTCGCCGTTGTTCTTGATGCCGGTCAGCTTAAAGTTCAAGGGGGTCCCGGCCACGATGTGCGTTCCCGGAGTCATCACATGGCAGTTGGTGGGACTGACGGGTTGGCCGGTGTCGCACGCGGTATCGACGACTTCCACCTTCAACTTGTCGGGGACTTCGAAGGACACGCGGAAGTTGGCGACGTAGTGGAAGTTAGCGTCGGTGGCCACTCCCGAGCGGCTAATCTTGATGGTGTACTCGCCCGAGGCCATGCCCGGAATCGTCTTGGCGATGTTGGGATCGATCGCGATCGAGGCTTTGTTGGGTACGATGTTGGTACCCGTGTTGCAGCCCGTAACGGCGGTACAAAGATTGGCATGGGTCGTGATGTTGCTCTCGTTGGCGAAATCGGTGGGGTTGGGGCTGCGCACCACGTTGCCCTTGATTTCCCAATCCGCGGCCACGTTGCCGTTGAAGTTGCCGTTGCTGTCGAAACCGAGGGCGTACAGCGCGGGGAAGCTGTTCACCGAAACGGAGCCGAAGGTGATGCCGGGGGACGCTATGGTCCGCAGCGGATCGCGGCCGTCCGGATTGTTGCCGGAGAAGAGGGCGATCTTGTTGACGGTGGACCCGGCGGCGATCGAAATAGGATCCGAGCAGGCAAAAATCGACGGATTCAGAAGGGAAGCGGCACGCACCCAAAGGACCGAGGATCCTTCGGTAGTAGAGTAGTTGATCTTAGGCGCCACGAAATCTGCGATCCCGGTTGCGTCGCTCGACGAGCTGGACGTGCCCTGCACCGCGGGCGAGGATCCGCCCATGATGTCGGCGTGGCGGGTGGTAGAAATGAGGGAGCCGTCGGAACAGCTGCTCTGACTATGCAACGTCAACGCGACGGTGTGTGCGGGGGCGGCGGTCAGGTTGTTGAAACGCTTGTCGCGCATACGCGTTTTGACCGGGGAGCTGAACGCGGTACCGGCCGTGATGGTGGCGCCTCCATTGTTGGGCTGGTAGCCCGCCTCGTAAATCATGTTGGCCGGTGCGCCGGGCGCGGTGGTGAAGAGGTCGGTACTAAAGCACTTGGTACTACCGACGGCGGTAGGGAAGTAGAGCTGCAAGTAGAAATCTTGGGGAGCTTTGTTGAAACGGTAGGTATCGAACTTGGCGTCGCCCGAAGCGTCCGTGGTAGCCATCGCATTCACGTAATTCGTGAAACTCGAGGCGACCTGGGGAATCTCCGCGCCGGCGGCACACGTCGAGAGCGAGAAGGCTTTGAGCTGGGCGCCTAAGCCGGCGATCGGATTTTGGAACGAGTCCTTCACGCGGAACTTGGGATAGTTTGCGCCATAGTTATCCGCGTCCACGTTGAGGGGGCTCGTCGGATACTGCGTGAGGGTGATTTGGCTGGTGTCCGGTGCGCCCGGCGTTACCAGGATCGCGTTCGAACACGCGTGGTAGGTGATGCCCGCGGCCTTCGCGCGCAGCATGAAGCTGCCGGCTTTTTTGATCGCCATGTTGCCGAAGGTGCGTTCCCCGGCCGTAACGGTGCCGGTAAAAACGGCCAGGTTTGAGGAGTTAGAGGAATCTGTGAAGACGTTGGCGCCGTTGAGGGCCAAGGTGGTCGCCGCAGGAGTATTGACGTCGTTGATGTCACACGAATCCGCCAGCTCAACCGTGATGCTCGTGGCGTTGTCGTTAACCACGATGTTGTTGTCGGCATCGACCACCTGCACCTTCGGAGCGGTGGCGCCGACGGTGGCGTTAAAGGAAACGTTGGCGGCCAGGCCTGCGCCCGGGAGCGTCGGCGTGCCGGTTGCGAAGACGAGGCGCACTCCGGAGTTGTTCAGGATCTGCAGGCGGTTCGTGGAACACGCGTTGGTGGGAGTGTAATTGGTGCTGGCGAAGACGATGTTCCCCGAGGGCGCCGCACGAAGGCGGATGTAACCCGTGCGTGACCAATAGGTTCCGGAGAAAGTCTTCGTGCCGGATACGAGGGCCTCGGTGGTTTGGTAGGTGTCACCGTTTTTGATTTGTCCGGAGGTGAGGGAAGAACCCGTGCACGCCGACCCGGCGGAGGGAGTATCGAAGACGCTGAGGACCACGTTGCCCGTCACGTTGGTGGCGGGGTTGCCGTAGGCGTCACGGATTTCCACGGCGGGTTGCGTGGTGAAGAACGTCCGGGCGGTCAACGTGGCCGGAGGCTCGGTCGCGCTCGCGGCACCGAAGAGAGTATCGGAGAACTTGAAGAGGCTCGGTGGGCCGTGGCTCACCACCGTGGTGGCGCCCATACACACGTTCACGCTCGTCGCCGTCTGGATGCGTGCCTTGAGGGTCAGGTTGCCGGCTTTGCGGAAACCAAAGTTGTTGAAGAGCGCGTATCCGTCGGTGGTGCTCGAGATGGCCGTAGGGTTGCTCAGGTCGCCAGCTACGCCGTAGACCGAGCCGCTGCAGCTGATGTCGGGCACGGCGCCGCCGTAGGGCAGGAGTTCGATCGTGTAGGCGGCCGAGGTGGCGGGGTTGCCGTAGCCGTCGAGTACCCGAACGCGAGGCTTCAAGTTGGTGGAGCCGCCGGTGCCTTGCTCGAATGTTTGGTCGGCACGCACGTTGGCCGGACCACGGTAATCGCTAGCGGCCGCAAGTTGAAGCTGAGTGGCGGTGCCGCCTTTGACGACGAAGGCCGGCGTCGAGCAGTTCACAGAGCCGGGCGCGCTGTTGGTGAGGCCCGGCGTGGAGGTGACGGCTTTCAGGCTGAGGGCGGTGCCCGCATAGAACGCCTGCAGGTTGGTGAAGGCGGCGAGGCCGCCGGCGTCGGTCGACATCGAGTCGTTCGCGAGGGCATCCGTGGAGGTGTCGGGGGCCTTCGTAACTTCGGCGCCGCCGCAGCTGGCTTGGCCGAAGAGTCCCAAGTCTACGCTAATGCCCGCTTGCTTGACGCGGTTGCCGTACTGGTCGCGTACGGTCACGATGGGTTGCACGCCCAGGGGCGTGGTGCCCGCCACGTTCGACGCGCCGCCGGGCTGGGTTTTAAAGGCGAGGTAGTTGGCGTCGTTGGAAGTGAGCGAGTACGAGCCGCCCGTGCTCATACAGATCGTCGTTTGAGATCCGCTCGGCGGCGTCACCTTGAAGGCGTAGGCCATCGATTCGATGGTACCGGTCCATTCGTCGCCACCCGTGTAATGGAGCTTCGTATAGGTGAAGGTGTTGAAAGTGGCGTAGCCGTCGCTCGAGGCCACGGCGCTGCTGGAACTCGCGCCGGAACTGCCCGATGCGATGAGGTTGGCGGTGCGCTCTGCCGGCGTGGTCTCGGAGCCGGAACAGGTGCCATGGAAAAGCGAGGCCGCGACCGCGTGGGTGCCGCTCGCGGGCACGGCGAGGTTGCCGAACTGGTCCTTGAGACGGATCTTCAGGGGAACGGCGCCAGCGCCAGTCACGTTCTGCCCGGTTTTCCAGGTTTGGTTGATAGGCGCGTCGACCCATTCAATCTGCGATGGGATGTCGGGGTACACCAGGACGGAACGGTTCGACGGCGTGCAGGCCGAGCTGATCGTCGATCCACTTTCGGCCACGGCTTTCAGCAGGATACGGTTACCGCTCGGGAGCACGTACTTATACTTGTACGCGGTGAATTCCACGATGCCGGTGCCGGCGCTGGTGTTTTCGATCTCGCCATCGGAGTAATCCGTGGCGGCTACGTCGATGAGTCCGGCGGAACAATCGGTGGAGGCTCCCGCATCGTAAGCGAACAGATGAACCTGGCGCGCGCTGCCCTCGTTGTTGACGATGTTGCCGTAGGCGTCTTCCACCTGGAGCTGGATCTTCGGCGCGAACACGGTGCCGGCCTTGATCGTACGGGCGGCATCGGACGCGTTGTCGAGGAACGTGTTGGCCAGGTACGAAAGCTTGCTCGCTCCGGCGGGTACGATGGGAATGTTGGCGGAATAGGCCGAGTACGTCACGCTGGCGATCGTGGTCTCGGCCTTCAGTCGAATTGTCGAGACGTCCTGGTAGCTCAGCCCCGTGTAGGTGACCGTACCCGCGGTGGGGGCGCCCGGCGTGTAACTCAGCGCGCAGCGGCCCGTTTGGGTGGAGCAGGTGGGCACGGGATCCGCCACGCGATCCACCGTAAGGACCGGAACGGCCGCCGAGTTTTGCACGAGGTTCGTCCACTTGTCCTCCATACGCACGACAGGCGTGCCGAAGGTAGGATCGCCCGCTACGATGCTCGCGGGTGGCGTATAGGAGAAGGCCAAGTGATCGAGGCCACCGTAGGTCACCACGATGCCGGCGGTAGTAGCACCGTTTACGTCCCCGCCAAAGCAGGGCTGACTGGTGACCCCGCTCAGTGCGGCCTTTACGTAGTAGGTGCCGACGGTGCGAATTTCCAGGCTGCCAAAGGTGGCTTGGCTGGAGGTGACCGGGGCGGAGAGCCCGGCCACGATCGAAGAAGCGGTATTCGGAATGTTGCCGGTAACGGCCGCCGAGGAACACGTCGTGTCGGTGTGGACGCTCAGCTGCACGCTGTTGGCGGAGGAGGACGGATTGCCGAATTCATCGAGCACGCGCACGACGGGCGCGGTGCGGCCGTCCTGCGAAAAGAGTTTGTCGGCTTTGTAGGCGCCACCGGTAAAGAAGGGCGTCTTCAGATCGAGCACCGAAGCCGGTTTCGCGCTGAAGGTGACGAGCGTGCAGGCGGCGGTCGAGGTGGTGTTGAATGTCGGGTAAGTGGCGGAGCGGGGGCTCAGGTAGAAGGCCCCCGACGTGCGCCAGCGCGCGCCGGAGAGATCGAAGGACGCCGGCAAGTTGGCCGCCCGCGAACTCGAGGCGTTTTGGATCGCGGCCACAGGCGTCACAGAGGTGGCACCGGGCGTGTTGGAAGCCGTGACGTCGTTCGAGCAGCTCGCGTCCGAGAAGACTTTCAGGTTCAGGGTGTTGTTGGCCGGAGAGGCCGGCAGGGCGACCAGGTTGTCCCAGTCGTCGTAGACGGCGGCGCTGATGCCCAAGGACGCGTCCACCGTTACGGTCGAGGCCGGGGTGGTCGAGAATCCGATGCGCTTGGCGGGGCCCGGGGTGATGGTGAGGGGATAATGCCGCGCGAAGTTGGCGGTGTCCACGTTCGCGAGGCATTTGACCAACGGCGCTTGGCTGGGGATATCCACGCGCGCTTCCAGATAGAGGTCGCCCGCCTTGCGGTAGTAGAGGCTGTCGAAAGTGGCCACGCCCACGATGGTGGCCCGGCGGCGATCGGAGGCGGGGAAGAACCCCGCCGAATCATCGAGCGCGCCGCCGCAAGTGGTGCCGACTTGGGCCTTCGGGTACAGGGTGATGTCGTAGGACTGATCTGTGACCGGATTGCCGTATACGTCGGAGATGGCCAGCTTCAGCGGCGCGGAGCTCGAAGTGAGGTTCTGGTCAGCCGACGTTGTGCGCGGGCTCAGGTTGCCGTTTACCAGGACGATATCGCCCGGGACCGAGCTGGCGACAGCCACCGAAAGCTGCGAGCAGCCGGGATCGATGCCCGTGGCGCCGAGCACTTCAGCTTTGAAGAAGATGGCTGTTCCAGCGGTGTTGATGACAAGATCGTTAAAGGGGGCTGAACCCCCGCTCAAGGTGACCGCCGGTTGGGCGGGAGTTGCGGCAGTGTCGCCGTTTCCGAGCAAGGACTTGAAGCTTCCGTTGGGGCTGTTGATCGGTAGCTCCGAGCCCACGGGGCAGAGGGGCTGGGTGTATGCACTGAGTTTGACTCCGTAGGCGGAGCCCGAAACGGGGTTCTCGAATTTGTCGGTGACCAGCACTTTTACCGGCGGGGCCCAGGCCGTTGATGCGCCTGCCACGCGCGAGGTGGGGAAGTTCGCGTTGTCGAAGGAAAGCTTCGAGGCATCGCCGGCCGTGATCTTGTAGGGACCAAGACAGCCTTGCAGGCCGAGGTCGTTGTCGGTCACGCTCACGATGGTTCCGGTCCCGGTAGTGGCCGTGGCGCGCAGGAAAATACCGGGGCTCGTGGCTTTGCGGTAAATGAGGTTCGTGAAACTGGTATCCCCGGCCGCCGAGTCCTGCCGGGGCACGGCGTAGGTGTCGGTGGCGGTTTCGCTGCGGAGCCAAGTGGCGTCCGTCACTTCGCTGCTGCAGGTGGATTCTGAGTAGGCGCGCACCTGGATCGGCAGCGCGGCGTCGTCGACATGGTTGCCGAAACAGTCCTGCACCTCGACGTCCATTTGGCCGAAATGCACACCGGCCTTGATGCCGGCCACGGGCGCATTCGGCACCTGGGTGATCGCGAGTCGGCAAGGGTTGCCGTAAATGGTTTGGAATGTGGAGCTGGGGAAACTCTTGGTGATCGAGGAATCGGACACGACCAAGCGCAGTTGTTGAATTCCCGTGGTCCAGCGCGGCGTGACCTGGAGCGAAGCTCGTCCCTGGCCGAACGCAAAGCTCGGCGTGGCGATCTGCGTGGAGCCGGGCAGGGCGTTGTTCGAGAACAGCACCCAGGAGCTGCCCGCGTTTTCTGATTTATAGGCACGCAGCTGGGTTTGCTCTTCGTAGATCGTGGCGATGTTGAAGGTTTCGTCCACCGCGCGAATTTCGGCGGGGAATGAGGTGCCGGCGCGTTGGATCTCGGGCACGCCGCTGACCACCGACAGAGGCAGAGGCTGGGAGTCGTCGAGCGTGGCGGGCGGGATGATCCCTTGGTTCAGGAGCTGACCCGGTAAGACCACGACGTAGCGTTGGGCCGGACCTGCCTTGATGACGATGTCTTTGGTGGCGGGAACGGCGTTGCGGCCGTCGATGGAAGCTTGGATTTGGATGGGCTGTGCCTTGGCGTAACGGATGCCCTCGAAAGTGGCTACGCCGTTGTCGTCGGCGGCCACCGTGATGGTGCCGCTTGCGGGGACGCTGCCGTCTTGGCTCAACAACACTGGATTGCCGGACTGTAAGGAGGCTTTGACTTGAATGCCTTGTTCGCGCTCGGATTGCGACCACGAGCCTTTGACGAAAGGCTTGCCGTATTGGTCGCGCAACTGGGCGCGGAAAGTCATCGTGGTGCCGGTCTTGTAGCCGGCCGGGTAGGTATCGAGCGGGGCGAAGGCCCAGTCGATCTTTGCCAAGTAAGGAGGTTCGCCACTCACCGAGGTGAGTACGATGTCGATACTTCCCGCGGCTTCCACCAACGTGGCGCGGATCTTCACTTTGACGTCGGCATCACGGGGCGCGCTGATGAGCGCCTGGGCGAGCCCGTTGGCCCCGGTGGTTACACGCGGGTTTTGCACGATGGTGCCCTTGTCCGCACCCTCGACGACGGAGAAGAGCACCGTCATCCCCTCGGCCGGGTTGCCTTTGGTGTCGTAGACCTTCACGATGAAGGGATAGTCGACGACGCCCACGACGATCGTGCCTTCCGTTTCGGAAACGGCGCCCATACGCAGGCCGAAGGTGCCGTCGGAGAGTTCAGAGCTGGCATTCTCACAGGAAAGGAAGAGGGGCGCGGCTAGGGCGAGGCCCAAACCCAAGCGCAGGGCCGCGAGTTGGCGGAAGAAGGAAGTTTTCACTTCTTCTCCCAACCGACGCACTGGGCGCTGGCGCCCGCGAGGTCTTTTTGTTTGGCGCTGAAGGCGCCCGTAGAGCTAAAGGTCCAGGCGGAAATGCCGCCGTCGTTGCGGACGGCGGTGGCAGACCATAGCGCGACGGCGGCGTCATCGGCCGAGAATCCCGGCAGCACTTCCCGCACGCCGTGCGTTTCGGCAATCAAGAAATCCCCTCGCGTGGGCAGGCGCCACACCACGGCGGGCGAGGTGCCCGAGGCCGTCGCAGACATCTGGCCTTTTTCGTCGACGTTGACGTTCGTCGTGTCAGAGGGAATTTCGGCGCAGTGACTGACGGTGGAAGTGCCGCCGCAGACGCCGCTAACGATCACGCCCGAAGCCGCGCACCAGTGGGTGGAGCTCTGGCGATCGCTCCACAGGAGGCCGGTGCCTTCGTCGCGCCAGACCTCCTTGCCGGAGGCCGTGCGCGTGACGAGATTCCATTTCGTTTGGCCAAAGCCGGCGGTGCTGCCGTCCCATTGGCTAGCCGTCGGATTTTTCAAGGCGCAGTCTTCGATCCGGGCATTCACGGTGGCGAGGGTGATTCCGCAAGTGACGCTCGGCCGCGCCAGCCGATCAGCACTCGCAATGCCGTCCAGGTCGCCATTGGGATCGGGCACGATCCGATAGCCCGTGGGCAAGGAAGAGAGTTCGGTCTCCTGCTTTTGGGTGAGCGAGCTGGAGCCGGGATCTCGCAGCATCTGCGAGTCGATCAACATCGAAGGGGTCAAGGTGCCTTCGACTTCTTTGCCGTCGGCCCCGATGTACTTGCGGCCCGCGAGCACTTGATCCGGGGAAGCGTATTCCGCGGGGGGCGAAGTGGCGGTGCAGGCCATCGCGCCTTCGGGCAGCGTGCCTTCAGGCAGCGTGCCGCCCCCGATCACGGTGACGCCGCCATCGGTGCTGGCGGTGCCGAAGCCGCATGCCGTGACGAGAATCAGCGCCAAGGCCGACGAAAAACGGCGCGCAAAATCAACGGCGGCAGCTTGGCTGACGGCTCTGATTTGGCCCGGATCCCGCATACAAACCTTTCTCTGGAGTTCCGCCGTGTTCGACGAAACCGCTGTCGATCGCATCGGATCAGTGTAGCGATAAATTGACAATCGCTTGACCAAGTTTGCGTGAGGACTTCGTTAAGGAGAGATGAAGACGCACCGTTTGCATTTTCTAAGCCTTAAAAGAAGTAGTTCCCGCCGAAGAAAACTTTGAAGAGGATGGCGGTCACCGCCACGTTGCTAAAGCCGTAACCGAAGGCCGCGGTGGCACCCGCGTTGAGTCCGAAGCTGTCGCCCATTTGGTAAGTAGCTCCACCACTTACGCCGACATCCACCAGAGTGCTGCCGACTTGAAGCACGGTGCCACGTTCTAGAACGGTGATCTGCGCGAGGCCCGCGTCCCAGCCGACGAAGTAGCGAATGCCGGGCGACATTTTAAAGGAAACGTTCTTTTCAGAGACACTCCACGCGAGACCTTGCGAGCTCAAATAAAAGCGCTGTCCGACGCCGCCGTACAAATACTTCACTTTGCCCGACGCCATATCCGGCGAGAGCACCATGCGGAAGCAATAGGACGACTTGCTGGAGTTAAAGATCTGATACTCGACGTCGAGGGACGGCATCGCCATGAACGAGCCGCCCGAAGAGGTCGTTGCGTCCGGGTCGGTGTTGGAGGCGGCGGTGGAAGATCCCCCGGAGATCGTCGCCTTCACAGCCGACAGGCGCACGTAAAGCTCCGTCGACTTATCGGCGTAAGCGGCAGGCGCCAGCAAGCCGAGCGAGCCAGCGAGCAAGGCGCAGAGGGAGCGTTGGCGCACGGCCGGTCTCCCTTTACGCGGCGGCGGCGCCGCTGGTCCCGTCGTTCGTGGAGGTAGGCGCGCTCTCGCTCTGTTCGGCCAAACCGGCGATCCATTTCTGGACGACCGGGCGGGCGGTGCGGGCGAGGGCGGGGTTGGTGGCGAGCAAGCGGCGGGCGTTGGTCACGAAGGCGCCCCATAGGGCCGGGCCTTCAGATTTCAGGCTGTCGCGACGGGCTTCGTCGAGCTCCACTTCGGTGAGTTCAAAGTCCAAGGCTTCACGCGACTTGCTACCGGGTTTGCCCAGAGAATCGAGGAGTGGCTGCTTGAGGTCGTTCTCGAGGGACACGAGCAAGTCCACCCTCGCTCGTTGCGGCATCGCCATGAGCAACGTGCGGAGCGTCTGCTCGGGGAGTTGCGGCAACAGACTCGCGGGCAGGGCCTTGCTCGCGGCTTCCTGGATGAGATCCATTTGTCCGGCACGGGCCAAGCTTTGGTAGAAGACGGCTTCTTTGTCGGGAGAGAGCGAGGGCAGCAGGTCGAGCGCCTTGGACGCGAGCATCGGCAAACGCTTCTGCTTGCTGCGGGTGAGCTTCAGCACGGTCTCGAGTTCTGCGGCCATTTTCTCGGCATCTTCCGAGAACACAGTTTCGCTGGCCTTGGTCACGCGCATGAGGAGATCCGGATCCATGCGGTTCACCGCGGCCGCGCCCTTGCTCGGATTCAACAACCCTAGGAGGAGTGCGCCCACGCGGGGATCCTTGGTGGTGATGGCCACGATTTCGTTGTCGGTGAGCGAATCCACCATCCGCAGCGTGGTGGGCTTCAGGCCCGGACGCACGTTGATGAACTGCTCAGCGAGTTGTTGACCGATGAACTCGAGTCCTTCGGGCACCCGGTTCGGTCCGAGCGGGAGTGAAAGGAGGCGACGGCAGGCCGACTTCTCGTCGGGATCGAGTGAACCAAAAAGCAGGCCGAGTTCCTCGACGGAAGCGCGGTCGCGGAGCAGGGCGAGGCCCTTGGCCTCGACCGAGGTGCGGGCAGCGATCCATTGCTTGACGAGACCGACGGCGGCGTCGGGTTTGGAGAGCGTGAGTTCGCGGAACCGATCAAAGGCGTCGGGCTCGTCTCGGGTGGAGCCCATGACCGCGCCGGCAACGAGGGGCGAGACGGCGTGCGCGCCCGGGGAGTTTTCTTCTTGGCTCACCAGTTGTTCAGGCGCCGAATCTTTCGCGGCCGCGGCTTGTTCGCGTTGGAAGTTCACGGAGCTCTCGTACACCTCGGTGCCTTTGCGCAGCACTTTGGTGAAGTCCTTGCCCACGAGGAGCAGGAAGAGGCCAAGCACGATTACCGTAAAGGCGGTGGTGGCGAAGTGGCCGATTTCGGGGCGGAATTCTTGCGCCAGTGAGAGCTGCGGTTTTTCGAGCGGCTTCTCGACTTTAACGAGGGCCTTCTTCTCAAACGCGAGTTGGGGTACGAGACCCGTGGCGCCGACCACGACTTTCTCGACAACTTGTTTGAGGATGGTTTCCTTGTCGGCCTCGACTCCTTGGTCCAGCACGAAGAGGACTTCCACTTTGTCGATGCGCGAAAAGATGTCGCCTTGGGCTTGCGCGGCGGCGCTACCGGACGGCGCGTTGCTCTGCAGGTCCTCCAGCAGCGGGCCCCAGAAGCCGAGCTTACTCAGTGTAAAGGGAGCGGCGTCGGGATCGAGCGTGGCAGCGCCGGGGGAGGCCGGGCTGCGGTCGGCGTCGAGTGGTTTAGTGTCGGGCGTTTTCAGGCGTACGTCAACGTTGATGAGGTAGGCATTGGGGGCCACGGCGGGCTGCACCGCCTTATGGATGCGCTCTTCGATCACGCGCACCAGGTCGAGCTTCTGCCATTCGGGCGAAGTGCGATTTGGCGCGGACGCCTCCTGGGCGCGGGCGGTGAAGGCGGCAAGCAAGAGAGTCAGGTGGAAGATTCCGAGGATCTTTCTCATAGCTAATTTCCCTCCGGTTTTGCGGCGGCTGAAGGCGCCGGCGAAGGCGTGCCCGCGGGTGCGGCTTGGATGGCGAGCGGATTTCCTCCTTGGATGATGGTCTTCATGTTCAAGGCGGAGAGGCTCTTGGGATAAAGGGCCAAGGCTTTTTGGAAAGCGTCGAGCGCCTCGACTTTATTGCCGCGGAAGAAGCGGATGCCGCCGATGAGTTCATAGGTGACGGCGAGTTGGGGTAGCTCTTCTTGCGTCTTGGCCAGGAGCGCGAGGGCTTCGTCGTACTTCTTGAGGCGTACGAGGTTCTGCGCTTGGAATACGCGATCGATTTGCGTATTTAAGAAGAGGGGATCGTCGATGCCGATGGACGGTTTCAGTTCCACGTTAATCTCGGTGTCGCCAGCGAGCATTTCAGTGACGAGAATCTCGTAAGGGGCATAGCCGGGCTTGCGCAGGACCACCGAAAGCGGGCCGGAGCCGCCATGTTGTTTTTCGATCTCGCCCGATTCGACTTGCTTGGGCGTTTTCCCGAGGCTTTGCTCCGCGCCGCTGCCCACGGGTTTCACGAAGATCTCGGCCTCGGGCGGATTCGTTTGGAAACGAATTTTCGCACTCGAGCAAGCGCCGACGGCGATCCCAAAACAGGTGACAAATAGGACACGAGTAGAAAGCATCACTTCCCTTGTCGGCCCTGTGGCGATTTTTCTTTAAGTTTGGGTGAAGACGCGTCAGGCTAGGAATCCGTCAAAATCCCGACGGATGGAAGGAGTCCCTTGCGTTTGCGTATATCGCCGAGTGACTGGGACCATTTGCCTTCCGAGCTCCAGGTGCTGCTTGCTCCACTCCGCGGTGACGAGGCCTCTCTCTCTTTAGGGGTGTCGGAAGAAGGCCCCTGGCTTGGATTTGACGACGAACCCAGCTGGAAACCTCTGGTGCTGAACTTCGAGGAAGGCCGCCTCGGATACCGAGCCGCTCGGGTAGAACAGTCGTCGGAGCAACTGAAGAAGGCCCTCGGCCCTCGCCGCCCGCTGCGAATCTTGGATGCCACCGCGGGCTTGGGCCGCGACTCGCTGATTTTGGCGCTGCTCGGACACTCCGTGATCTCCTATGAAAAAAGCCCGGCGCTCTTCGCGCTCACTTGGCTCGCGCGCGCGCGCATGGAAGTCCCGGCCTCGTGGGAGGTGCGTTTTGGTGACGCCGCCGTATCCACGGAAAAAGCCGACATCGTCTATCTCGATCCGATGTATCCCGACGAGGGCCGCACGGCGGCCTCGCGCAAAGATCTCCAGGCCGTGCGCAAAGTGGCCACGCCCACCGACGAGATCGACGAACGGAAACTTTGGCAGTGGGCGCGCACGGCGGCGCTCGCGCGCGTGGTGGTCAAGCGTCCGCGCCATGGTCGGGACCTCGTGGGTGCGCCCGAACCGACGCACCGCCTCGAGGGAAAAAGCACGCGCTTCGACGTTTACCTGGTCAGTTAAGGCGCGGGTTTAGAGCCGGACCGAATAGTTCAGGCGAACGCGTGCAATCACCTCGGCATTGACCCATGCTTCGGCCTCGAGTGAGAGGTGGCTGCGGCTCTGCGCACGGAGCTCGGACACCAGGCGCGCGCGATTGGCCGCGTCCACTTTCACGGTGATTTCGCAGTTGCCAGTGCCGGGCTTTAACCATTGGATGTCGCCTTTGACGGCGACGATCTGTTTGGTCTCCCAACGTTCTTGGCGCAGGATCGCGAGCGTGGCGACGAAGCAGGTGAGCGCGCCACCCGCAAAGAGGCTGCCTCCGAACATCGTGCCCAGGTGATTGGTGTTGGGTTCGAGCAGCATGCGTGCCCGGGTTTTCTCCGCCGTGGCTGACACCACGCTAAAACCCATTTGCGGCGAGAGCGGGATGTCATGGTGAATCAAGATCTGGAGGGCGGCGCCAAAGTCTCTAAGCTCTTTCATTTGCTCTCCGGCAAAGGGTTACGGGGGCCCGGGATTTGCCCGGTCGGAAAAATGCCCCGGCGACTGTCCATCGTGCGGTTCACCATGAGGTTGAAGAGTCCTTCGAGCGAAGCGCGAATTCCGGGACTCTCCAAGAATCCGAGGGCGCGGGCGATGGCTTCAAAGGTTGCGAGTCCGCTTTCCTTCGGCTCGCGGCGCAGTTGGTAGCTGGAGATTTTATCTTCGGGCAGGGTCACGTGCGGGACATCTTTCAAGAACGGCTCCCGTTTGGCCACCTTCGAGGCTTGGCGCCAACTGCCATCGGGAACGATCAGCGTGACGTCGCGGCCGAGACCGCGCACGTACTCCGGGCTCAAAGGCACGGCCTCTTCGCTCGGGTAAAGAAGCAGCGGCTGGCGGGTGTCCTCCAAGATGCCGCTCGGGTCGAAGGGCTTGCTTTGCAGGCCCCGGATTCGGATTTCGCTGCCAGGGAGAGTCAGGGCCGCGAGTCGGGCCGTATTGGTGGTGAGAAAGCGTTCACGGTGATGCATCAGCACCACGACACGGGTGCGGATCTGCATCAGGGCACGGCATTGCGCGATCTCCGCGCAGAGGCAAAGTTCCTGGCGCATGCAACAGGTGAGGCAGCGGGAACCGGGTTTCTTGCGACGGGCCATTCCACGGGCAAGGTACCAGACCCGCCCTACCAAGCGAGGTCGAAATGGCGTCGACGGAAAGCCCCGAGCGCGCTTAGAACGGAGGACTGCATGAGCGCAAACTTCCTGGCCATCGACTTCGAAACAGGGGACCAGCAGCCGGACAGTGCCTGCTCCATTGGTCTGGTACGAGTGGAGAACGGCGTGATCACCCAGGAGGTGGTCAAACTCATTCGCCCCCCGCGCAAGGAGATCGTGTTTACCTACATACACGGCCTTACGTGGGAGCATGTGGCCCAAGCGCCCACGTTCGGCGAGCTTTGGCCCGAGATCGAGCCGCTGTTCAAGGGCGTAGATTTTGTGGTTGCGCACAACGCCTCGTTTGACCGGGGTGTTCTCAATGCCTGCTGCCGCGCTCATGGGATTCCGGCTCCGAATCCCCGCTACGAATGCACCGTGCAGATCGCACGGAAAGTCTTCAACATCTATCCCACGAAGCTCTCGAATGTTTGCCAGGTGCTGGGCATCGAGTTGAATCACCACGAGGCGCTCTCGGATGCGCGCGCGTGCGCGAAGATCGTGCTTCGGGCCATCGATCACGTCACGCGTCTCCCCTGAGATTTTGGGCATATGGCAAATTCCGCGCTCGTAGAATCGTTGTTTAAGGCCCTGCAGGAAGAATGTTCCCCGGCGCTGTGGTCCCAGGGGGTCACGCTCACTCGCGGCGACACGATCTTTGTGGGCGGACGCCAGAGCGACGAAGAGATCGTTGTTCACTTGCGCATCAAGAAGCATCCCGTCAGTCCCAAGGTCACGCTCTGGCCGAAGGAGTCGGATTGGGACTGCGACTGCGGTCATCCGAACATGCCTTGCGCCCATATCGTTGCGGCCGCGATTGCGGTCAAGCGCGGGGTTCTGGAGTTCACCCAGGCGCTCCAGGAAGAACGCTCGCTCGGGATGCTTCATCTTGAGTACGAGTTTCGCCGAACCCCCGAGGGGCTTTGCCTCGACCGTTGGGTGCGCAGCGCCACCGATCGAAAGAAGTTCGAGGGCACGCTCTCCTCGCACAAAGGGGGGCTGCAGAGTGGCCGCACCCAGGGGCCCGACATCCTCGCCTCCAAAGCCGACTACGCGATGGAAAGGGCGTTGCTGAACTATCGGGCGAGCCTTCCCCTGGAGCGCGCGCGCATCGAGGCCCTGTTCCGCGTGGCCGAGTCCGATCAGAATTTCCTTCTCGACGGAAAGCGAATCAGTCTTTCCTCGGATCTGTTGCGGCCTCGACTGGAGTGCTTTGACGAGGGCGCGGGCTACCGCTTGCGTCGGGTTAAGAACCCCACGGTCACCGAATCCTTTCGCCACGGCGTTGCGCTTTGCACGGACACGCTCAAGCTTCTGGCTCCGGTGGGGCTTAGTCCGGAAGAAATGAAAATGGTGGCGGGCGAGGGGAGCTATTGGGAACCCGAGCAAGAAGAACTTCTCTCGGCCCGTGTTCTCCCCGCACTTCAGAAAAAGATCCCCGTCGACATCGCGAGTCTCAGGCTTCCCCAGGCGCTGGAGCTCCCGCCCCGCATGGTGCTGACGCTCGAAAAGGACCAAACCCCGCGCGGTGAGCCTTGTTTGTCGGTGCTCGCAAAGCTTGTTTACGGGGATCCGCCACTTGCGGAGCTGAACTACCAGACGCTTCAACTCGTGCCCGTTCGCGATCGCCTCACCAGTCGTATTACCCAAGTGGTGCGTCGCAATCCCGAGGCCGAGCGTGCGCTGATGATCAAGCTGGCGCAAGACCTCAACCTGCAGCCGGGTCGACGCATTCAGCTCACGGGCCTCTCGGCCAAGGATTTCACCTTTAAGCTCCAGGGATGGGACTTTCACGGCGACGGTTTTGCGGCGTTCCATCCGGTCGGTCGTGCGCTCGAACCGAGAGTGACCACCCTTGAAGACGCCTCGGGCGTACACTTTGAAGTGAGTTTCCTTTCGCCGGGTGGATCGTCCTCTACGGCCCCGTTCGAGACGGTTTTCAAAGCCTGGCAAAGCGGTGCCGATCACGTACCGCTGCTCGACGGCAGCTGGGCGCAGATTCCTAAGGATTGGCTCGCTCGCCATGGCAAAAAGATTCGCGAATTTTTGACGGCTCGCGAGGCCGGCCAAACCACGGTGCCGACCCATCGCCTCCCTGAGCTTGCCGCGCTTTGCGAAGAGCTCGGTACGGCCTGTCCGAGTTCGGTTGCGAATCTCAGGGCCTTGCTCGGTAACTTTAGCGGCATCCCCGAAACGCGCCTGCCCTCGGATCTCACGGCTACGCTGCGCCCCTACCAGCGCAAGGGCGTGGACTGGTTGTGCTTCCTGCGGGACGCGGGCATGGGCGCGCTGCTTGCCGACGACATGGGGCTGGGCAAAACGTTGCAAACGCTCTGCGCCCTGCGCGGACGCTCGCTCATCGTGGCGCCCACGAGCGTGATCTACAACTGGGCCAAGGAATTGCGCGTGTTTCGGCCGGGGCTCAAGGTTTCCATGTTCTACGGACCTAAGCGCGACTTCGATGCGGCGGCCGACGTAGTGCTCACCAGCTACGGCGTACTGCGCCTCGATCAGGAACGTCTTAAGCAAGAAGCGTGGGGTACGGTTGTTCTGGACGAAGCGCAGACGATCAAGAATCCCGACAGTCAGGTGGCCCGAGCCGCTCACGCATTAGGGCCCGCGTTCAAGGTGGCCCTTAGCGGCACTCCGGTTGAGAACCGTCTTGACGATCTCTGGAGTCAGTTCCACTTTCTCAATCCCGGCCTCCTCGGAAGTCGCGAGGATTTCCTCGAGAGTTTTGCGCGCCCGGTTTCCCGCGGGGAATCCGACGTCGCGCTTCGCTTGCGCTCGCGTATCAAGCCCTTCGTGCTGCGTCGCCTGAAACGCGAAGTGGCGCCCGAACTTCCTCCGCGCACGGAGACGGTGCTCAACTGCGAACTGAGCTCCGACGAGCGAGCAACCTACGAGTCGTTGCTCGCGGCCACGCGTGCGGAAGTGCTGGCGGACTTGGAGGGCGGGGGCAGTATTCTCCGCGCTCTCGAAGTGATCCTTCGCTTGCGTCAGGCCTGCTGCCATGGCGCCCTGCTGCCGGGAAACAAAGCCGAGAGTTCCTCCAAGACGGATTTGCTGATGGAGACCCTCGAAGAGTCTCTTAGCGAAGGGCACAAGAGTCTCGTGTTTTCGCAGTGGACTTCGTTCCTTGATCTCGTGGGTGCGGAGCTAAAGAAGCGCAACATTTCCTATTCCCGCATCGATGGGACAACGCGCGATCGCCAGGCGCTGGTTGAAGAGTTCCAAGGATCTGGCGGCCCCCCGGTGATGCTGATCTCGCTCAAGGCCGGCGGCGTTGGACTGACGCTCACGGCGGCGGATCACGTGTTCATCCTTGACCCCTGGTGGAATCCCGCGGTCGAGGACCAGGCCGCCGATCGCGCCCACCGCATCGGCCAGCAGAATCCCGTGATGATCCACCGCCTCGTTGCGCGGGACACCATTGAGGAGCGGATCTTGGTGCTACAGGAAAAGAAGAAGGATCTTGCTCGGGCGGTGCTCGACGAAGGCGGTGCGGCCCTGGGCCTTACTCGTCAAGACATCCTTGATCTCTTGGCCCCTTGAGGCGGAGCGAATTTTGACTCGGGTTGTTCGTGGGTAAATACTCGCGGAGCTTTTCGATCAAGAGTTTGAAGTCGAGTGGCTTCTCGATGTGGTCCGTGCAACCCGCCTCCAGTGACTTCCCTCGATGCCATTCTCTGCTAGGTGCACACGGGCGCCGAGACGCTCGAGAACGGATCCGATAAGGAACTGATTGTCCGGTGCATCTTCCACCAGCAGCACGGACATGCCGTCGAGCGTTGGGATCTGAAATTCGTCGTTAAGAGAGTTCAAGCAGAATCCTCAGGGAAGGGAACCGGGTGGGTAGGTCCCTGGGTTGCAAGCTAGGGATCGTGTGAACCCTAACCCAAGGAGCAAGGAACGATATGGCTATCAAGGAACACGACCAGAAACAGAACAAGGACGTTAACAAAGGTCACCAAAAGAACCCGAACCAGGGTTCCCAAGATCGGCAAAAGCAAGCGAACGACGCGCCCCAGCCTGGGGGCAAAGGCGCTAAGACCTCCCAAACCCCGAATCGTCCGAAATAATGAAAAACTATTCTCGGAAGAAACGTACCTGGTCGCTTCACGACACTTCCGAGCGAGGCCATGGAAAACGTAGGGACCGAGGCGGCTCCGGCCCCGCGCAATCTCGACCTCCGGGTAAAGTATTTCCGCAAATAGCTAAACACCAGGAGCCTGGGCGCAAGGATCTCGGAAACGAGGCTTGTGCCAGGCTATTGGCTTATTATTTCAATTAGTTGTGTGTGGTTGAAGGGGTTATGACGCACTTTGTCATCCGTCCCCGAGTGGCCCCGTGCTAGTCCCTCTCCCATGACGAATTCCAAGCCCCTCGTAGCCCTTCCGTTGCTTTTGTTGATCGTTGGCTGCGGCCCTACGCGCATCGAAAAAGAGCGTCAGCGCATCAACGCGAAGGGCACCTTGCGCGCCAGTGACGACGGCCCCCGCGACGAAGTCCCCAACTGGTTCACCAAGTCGCCTGTCCTGGACGGCGTGGAAGGCACCCAGGCCGACCGCGCGTACGCTCAGCTGAATTTGCGCACGGACGGAGCGCCCGTTGTCGTGGCCGTCATCGACGGCGGCGTCGACACCACGCACGAGGATCTTCAGGGAAACCTCTGGGTGAACGAAAAGGAAATCCCGGGCAACGGCATCGACGACGATCAGAACGGCTACGTCGATGACATCCACGGCTGGAACTTTCTCGGCACCGTGAAAAACGGACAAAACTTGAATATCGGCCCTGCAACGCTCGAGAGCACTCGCGAAGTCGTGCGACTCAAAAAACTCAAAGCCACGCGCGAGGCCGAAGGAAAAACCTTGAGTGCCGAGGAGCAAACGCTCTTCGACAAGGTGAGCACCGAGAACGCGCAAGCCCGGGCGGAAATGCAACGCTTGAAAGAAGATCGCACCGCCACCAAGACGCGTTTCGAAGCGGATTATCCCACGCTCAAAGAGGCTCTTGGCAACAAGGAACTCGGTGAAGTCACTCTGGACGATCTGCGTGCGATTCAATCGGCGGACGCCAACGTTCTCAAAATCCGCGACGCGCTCGTCGAGTACGCGATCGAGAAGAAGTTCACCACCATGGCCCGCGTGATCTCTGCGCTCGACTACGCGCAAGGACAACTCGAGTACTATCTTAACGAGTCCTTTGACCCTCGCGCGGACATTCTTGGCGACGACGTGACCGACTTCTCGAATCCCCACTACGGTAACCCCGATGTCGCCGGCGACGATGCCAGTCACGGAACCCATGTCGCGGGCATCATCGGCGCGGTTCGAAACAACGGCAAGGGCATTGATGGCGTGGCTACAAACGTGAGGATCATGGCCTTGCGAGTGGTGCCCAATGGCGACGAGTACGACAAAGACATCGTCCACGGAGTTCGCTACGCCGTGGATAACGGAGCCCGCATCATCAACATGAGTTTCGGCAAGGGCTATTCGCCCTATAAGCCGGAGGTCGACAAAGCCTTCCAGTACGCCGCCGATCACAACGTGCTCATCATCCATTCGGCGGGCAACGAGTCTCTCAACACCGACGTGACCCCGACCTTCCCCAACTCGAATCTCGCCTCGAATCCCTCGGAGCGCATCCCGGGCTGGATCGGGGTTGGCGCATCGGCGGCCAAGCTCGACCTCGATCTCGTGGCGGATTTCTCCAACTACGGAAAGCAGTCGGTGGAGATCTTTGCGCCCGGCGTGGACATCCTTTCGACCGTGCCGTACCCCACCGACCAGGGTCACTACGACAGCTATTCGGGCACGAGCATGGCGGGTCCGGTCACGGCCGGTGTTGCGGCCCTCGTCCTTTCGCAAAGGCCCGAGCTGACGGCCGTTCAGCTCCGCGAGCTCTTGATGACGAGCGCTCGTACGCACATCGGATTCCAGGTGCATCTCCCTACCGAGATGCAGTCGCCGATCCCGGAACTGACGTTTTTTGAGTCGCTCTCGGTGACCGGCGGCATCGTGGATGCCTTCTTGGCACTGAGCACCGCCCTCGGCGTGTAACGCGCCGTGGCCGCAGCGGGGGCACGGCCCTCCGCCGCGGAATTCTCGGTTAGTATTGCCCGATGGCGAAACGTCCCCATCGCTACGAGTTTTACGAGGCCGCCGTTCAGGACGCCGAGGTCGAGTGCCGCATGCTGGAGCGCCTGGCTCGTCAGGAACTCGGTCGGGCACCGCTGAAGTTTCGTGAAGATTTCTGCGGGACGTTCTGGCTCGGACAAGAATGGGCCAAACTCTCCGACAAACACTTTGCCACCGGCGTAGATCTCGACGCGGCCTCCATCCAGTGGGGTTTGGAGAGACACGGCCACCCCGCATCGGCCACCCGATTGAAAACCATTGTCCAGGACGTGCGTCATCCGTCGCCTGAGCCATTTGATGTCATTGGCGCCTTCAACTTTTCTTACTTTGTTTTTCGCCACCGCGCGGATTTGCTGCAGTATTTCCGCTCGGTCCGCGCCAGCCTGGCGCCGGACGGTATCCTAGTGCTCGATCACTTCGGCGGGGCCGAGGTGTACCGCGAGACCGTTACCCGGAGGTCTTGTCGTTTGCCCGACAAGCGACGCTTCACTTATCTTTGGGAAAAGAAAGTCTACGACCCAGCCACCGCGCACGGCCTCTACGCCATCCATTTTGAGCCCAAGGATGGCCGACCGCTGCGTAACGCTTTTGTCTACGACTGGCGCGTGTGGACGATGCCGGAACTCATCGATTTACTGAACGAGGCGGGATTCAGTCGCGTGCGCTCGTATCTGGAAGACGACAACGACAAGCTCCAAAAGAACTCGAAGCGTTTTATGGAGTACGAGAACTGGCTCGCGTACCTCGTCGCGCAAGTTTAGGGCAGGGCAGATGCTACAATGATTCCCATGGCATACGATTTGGTGGTGTTGGGCTCAGGCCCCGGCGGCCAGCGCGCGGCGATCCAGGCGGCCAAGCTCAAAAAGAAGGTGCTCGTGATCGAGCGCGACAAGTTGGGCGGAGGTTCTCTCCACGGAGGTACGATTCCCAGCAAAACCTTGCGGGAGGCGGCGCTCAGCCCCGACTGCGGCGTGGTCGACCCCATCAAAACCGTTCTTCCCAAGATGCGTTCGGTGATTCATGCCGAAGGGCTCGTGATGCAGCAGCAGCTCGCGCGCAACGGCGTGGAGTTTGTCACGGGCACCGGCTCCTTCGCGAGTCCGCATGAGATCGCCATCGAGACCCCCGAAGGGCGTCGCACGGTGCAGACGCGTTTCGTGGTGATCGCCACGGGCACGCGCCCGTATCGTCCTTCGCGCGTTCCTTTCGACCAGAAGAACATTTTTGACAGCGATTCGATCCTTCAGCTGGACACCACGCCACAGACTTTGCTGGTGGTGGGCGCGGGCGTCATCGGTTGCGAGTACGCGAGCATCTTTGCTCGCATGGGGGTGCGCGTCACCTTGGTGGACCGACGGCAGACCCTGCTGCGCTCAATCGATGCCGAGGCCGTGACCGCTCTCGAGCACCATTTTCGCGCGAGCGGAGTGCAGGTGTACTTGGGCGCCGATGCCGAGGATATTTGCGCCGTCACACTTGCGGACGGTCGTCGCGTGGCACGGGCTCAGGTGCAGGGAAATCCACAGGACTTCGATGCGATTCTTTATTGCATGGGCCGCATCGGCAACGTGGAGTCCCTGGGTTTGGAGTCTCTCGGGCTTCCCTTTAGCGATCGCGGACTGATGAAGGTGAACGAGCATTATCAAACGGCCTTGCCTCACGTGTACGCGGTGGGCGACGTGATCGGTGCGCCGGCGCTCGCCGCTTCTTCGGCCGAGCAGGGGCGTTTGGCCGCGGCTCATGCCTTTGGGCATCACACGGGAGGATTTTCCAGCAGTTTTCCTTTTGGCATTTACACGATCCCCGAGATTTCCTGCGTGGGGCAAAGCGAGGAGGACCTCTCTCAGTCGGCGCGACCCTACGTCATCGGCCGCGCGCGTTACCGAGAGCTGGCGCGTGGGAAGATCTTGGGCGACGAGCACGGATTCCTGAAGCTCTTAGTGGATCGCGAAACACGCAAAATTCTCGGCATTCATATTCTGGGCACGGGAGCCACGGAGCTCATCCACATCGGCCAGGTGGCGATGGCGCTCAACGCCGACATCGACTTCTTCGTGAGCAACGTCTTTAACTACCCGACGCTCGCCGAAGCCTACAAGGTAGCCGCCTACAACGCCTACAATCAGCTCTAGGTCGGCTCCGAACCAACGCATTTAGGGAAAAATTACTCACTTGGGATGTTATTAGGAGCCCGGGGGCGAACTGCCTGTACGCCCTCCGATGCAGGGAGCAGTATGCGTGCAGATTGGGGCCGCATGTCGCTTTTAAATTTTCTGTCCGAACACAAATCTTCCATCTTGAACCTGGCCGAGAAAAAGACCATCGCGCTCGCGGCACTCAGGCCTATCTCGGACGAACTCAAACTCGGTCTCCCGATTTTTTTTGGATCAACTCGCGGAAGTTCTACGCAAAAAGAACGCTATCGTCAGCGCCCACGACGAGGAAGACATTCTGCTGTCGGCCGCAGTTCACGGCATTGGAGTTTCAGAATCTCAACCTGTGTTTGGACATCGTCATCGCCGGAGCCGTGACCGAGTTCGAGTCCGCACGCCATCAGGCGTCCAAGGGTCGGGAGGTCGAAACTATTGGAACGATGGCTCACGAACTCCGAAACGCGCTCAATCGTGCAGTGATCTCCTATGAAATGATCTCGAAAGGCATCGTGGGAGTGGGCGGGAGCACGGGAAGAGTTCTTCAGTACAGTCTCTCGGAGATGAACCTTCTTATCGAGCGCGCACTCTCCGAGGTGCGTCTGCGAGCGGACAGCGAGGTGTTCGCCGAGCGTTTCTTCCTGGCGGATGTCATCAGTCAGTTGGTGATAACGGCGGAAGTGGAGGCTTCGCGGAAGAATCTCACGCTCATGCTTCTGTTCGATCCGTTTACCCAGCAAAACAAGAATCGCAGTGGATTGGGGTTGGGATTAACCATCTCGCGCAAGGCCACTGAAAAATGCGAGGGGACTCTCAAAGCCTTCAACATCGAAGGCGGGTGCGTGTTCCAGATTGCTCTGCCGCGAGCCGAACTCGCCGCTGCAGAAAAGACGACTGTGGTGTAGGTCGTCAGCCTTTCACGGGCTTCCCGTTTAGGAAAGGTATCCGCCGATGGCTTGCGTGAGCTCGTCCAGGTGGATGGGCTTGCGAAGGTATCCTTGGGCTCCCACGCGAGCTTGATCGACTTGCTTGGCGTTCAAACCCGAAAGAACGATCACGGGGATTTTTTCGGTTTTGGCCGTGGCGTGGAGGCGGGCTACGAGCTGAGGTCCGTCCATGCCGGGCATTTGCATGTCCGTGAGGATCAGGTCAGGTGCCCCTGGCGATGCGGCGAGGATGTCCAGGGCGTGCTGTCCGCTGGAGGCCGAGATCACTTGATGGCCGGAGAAGCTCAGGTACATCGACACGAGCGAGTTTGAAACCTCGTCGTCATCCACCACCATCACTGTCTTGAATCCGGTCCCTAAAGCTTTCATGTCACTTGTCTAAGCACGAAACGAGGGAGAGTCGCGAGCGCTATTGTGGGTGTTCGTGCAATCGTCACATCCTTGCCACGAGATCCCCACACATCAAAGCCGGATCAAGCCTCGTAACCGGGCCGAGACTCGGGGGTGGGGCGTTTTAGGTGAGGGAAGTTGAAAAACTCTCCGCCTAAGGCCACACTGCCGCCATGGAAGTCGCTCTCTTTAGTGCCAAGCCTTTCGAGAAAACCGTCTTCGACCGCGAAAACAGCTCACACGGGCACACCCTTCGCTATTTCGAGACCCACTTGGGCGCCAGCACGGCCCCTCTGGCTCGCGGCTCTGCCGCCGTGTGTGCCTTCGTGAGCGATCGTTTGGATGCCGCCACGCTGGAGATTTTGGCAGCCGGCGGGTGCCGTTTGGTGGCGCTTCGTTCGGCCGGCTTCAATCACGTGGACTTGGTCGCGGCCAAGCGTCTGAATCTTCCGGTCGTGCGTGTTCCGGCCTATTCGCCCTACGCCATCGCAGAACACACCGTGGGCCTCATGCTTTCGCTCAATCGCAAGATTCACAAAGCCTACAACCGCGTGCGCGAGGGAAACTTTTCCTTGGATGGGCTCGTGGGTTTTGATTTTCACGGACGCTGCGTAGGTGTGGTGGGCACGGGCCTGATCGGCTCCCTGGTGGCGCGCATTCTGCTGGGTTTCGGTTGTCGAGTGGTGGCCTTTGACCTATCGCCTCGCTCTGATCTGGTCGCGTTGGGTGTCAACTACGTTTCCCTCGAAGAACTACTCAAGCAGGCGGACATCGTGACCCTCCACTGCCCACTCACCCCGGCCACCCGCCACCTTATTAACCCAGATCGTCTAGCCCTGATGCGCGCGGGCGCGATGCTGATCAATACGGGCCGCGGCGGCCTTGTCGACACTCCGGCGGTGATCGAGGCGCTTAAGCAGGGGCATCTGGGCTACCTGGGACTCGACGTCTACGAGGAAGAAGAAGCCTTGTTCTTCGAGGATCTCTCTTCCCGCGTGATGACGGACGACGTTTTCGCTCGCTTGCTTACGTTTCCCAACGTACTCATCACCGGACACCAGGCCTTCCTCACTCAAGAAGCCCTCGAAGGCATCGCCCGGACGACACTCAACAACATCAGCGATTTTGCCCATGACCAGCCGCTCAAGAACCAGGTGCTTTGAGTACCGGGAGCAGAAGTTTACTTCATCCCCCCGAGATCCAGTCCGTTGATCGAGCAACTGGATTGACCATCGGATTTCAGGAACGCCCTGTAGAGCAGGTTTCCGGTGCCGGAGGAGAGCGAAGCGGCTCCCGAGCTCATTTGGGCCGAGGTGCTTGACTGGGAGTAGGTGGCCCCGTCGGTCCCAAGCCAAGCCGAGCCGTCGAAATACTGCCAGCTCGCGCCGTTGTCGGCCGACACGACGAATCGCTCGTTGCTTGCGCAGCTGGCCGTAGAGGAAAAACTAGTGAGTGTTTGGAAGTCGATGGGGCTTGCGTTTCCAATGGTGGGGGCCGACGAGTCGTAGTGATCGGGACCGACGTACGTCTTCTTGAGCTCGGGACCGAGCGCGATGCTTGCGTCCTCGGACTCCAGGATCGCTCTGTACTGGAAGTATCGACCGGTGTGCGCGGTGAGCGACATCGACGGCAAGCCGGGCTTGTTGTGACCGCTTCCGTCCATTTGCACTGTGTTGTTGTTGAGCTCGGAGAAGTACGTTCCCGACGAGCCGTCGGGTCCCTTCCACGTTTCCGTGGATTCGTTGCAGGGGCTTGCGGCACAGGCGCGCGTTTGAAACTTGAGACGTGCAGCTCCCCGTTGGTAGAGCTGCCGGGCCTCGGCTTCCGTCAAGGCCCGCGACCACATCGCAACTTCGTCGATGGATCCGTTAAAGGGGTAGGCGTAACTTCCGGTTGTGAGCGAATGGGACGTGTTGGCAAAGCCGATGGTGTAGTTGTAGCCCGCGTAGTTGCGCAAGGTGCCCGTGTAGCTCAGGGGCGAAGAATCCATTTGCACGCCGTCGATGTAGCAGTAGAGTTTTTTGGCGACATCATCGACCGCCATCGTTAGGTGATGCCACGCCCCCGTTGGATAGACCGAAGAGAGGATTTCAAATTGCGTTCCGGTTGAGTTCCAGATTTGGCAAGAGAACTTTCCGTTGTTGCCTACGCTGAGTCCCAAGTGCCAACCTTGACGCATGAGAATACTGCCGTTGCAGGTGGACGTGTTCGCGGCACAGGTGGTCGTGGGTAGTGCCGCGACTTTGGCCCACGCCGAAAACGTGTGGCTCGCGGAGGTCAGACCATCCAGGACTCCGGCGTGTCCCAGCCCCACGTAGCCGGTGGTGCCGTTGAAGGTGGCTGCGTTTCCGAGGCGTCCACGGGTGCCAAAGGTGACGCCTCCGGTGGCGTCGACGTGTCGCCCCTGACCCGAGTCGTCCTTGAAATCATTGCTGGCTCCGGCCGTGGCCGCTGTTTCGTTCAAGTGCCAGAGTCCCACAATTCCGCTCATGAGATTGTTGTCGCCCACGTTGCCCGAAGAACCGACAAGCGAGGGGTAGTCCGTGGAACTCTCGTTGTTGGCATGCACACAGGTGGCCCCAGGGCAGGCCGCATCGGGAAGCTCTTTCAGGAAGGGAAGAGTGGGGAACCAGCTGAAGGTGCTCCACGCATTCGAAGCGCCGATGTCCATCAGGCGCGAGGTGAAGACACCGGCGTATTTCGGAGACTGGCGTGCGTAGATCGACTGAATGTCCGAAGCCGTCAGTCCCACGTTCCATACGGCAACGTCATCCAGAAGACCATCGTACTGATAGCATCCCGTTCCGTTGCTGCAGGAGCCGAGCGAGATGTCGGTTGTGTCCGTGCCAAGATCCGTGGTTTTCGTGCCGGTGCCGACAACGATCCCGTTCACGTAGAGTTTCACCTGCTCGGAGGGGAGCGTCTTGTCGAAAGTCAATCCGATCTGAGTCCATTCTCCGGACGTGTACACGTTGGCGCCGGTCGTTGCTACGGCTCCCTCCGGACGCAGCTCCGCCATCAACGAGTTCGTGGCTGAGTGGGAGGCGAAGTTGTACGAAGTACTCCAGGATTTTTCCAGGAAGCGGGTATAGGCATTTGTGATGCTGGCTGTAGGCCGGATCCACATCAGGATCGTGAGGCCAGATGTCATCTGGAGTGACGAATGGTTGGGGATCACCGTGCGGGAAGCGCTTGCTCCATAGCTCCCCGCATGAGAGCCGAGCTTAGGGCTGGTGGTAAAAGCGGCGCCGGCAGCAGAGGTTCCATGATTGCTTCCTTTAGAGTCGGTCCACGCCCCGTTCATTTTCCAATAGCTCACGAGCGACGCCCACTGCGGTGTCCAGGACGAATCGAGTTCCGAGCAGTTGGTGGACGAGCCATCGCAGCCGCCGCCCGTGCCGAGCTTCACGCCGGAGCTTCCGTCCTGAAGGGTGCTGAACGTGGCGCCTACAAAAGATCCTCCGCAGCCGGAGGTGACGTTGTCGCCAAAGCCCGTGCAGGCGTTGTCGTCGTCGGTTTGATCTTTGGCAGTCAGTCGCGCCACTCCTCCCGAGAGATCGATCGAGGCGGGGTTACTCAGCGAGTACAGGGCATCGGAAAGCGCGTCAAAGGGCCAAAGGCTCGTCCATGCGTCGTCGGCAAGACGCGTGATTGTGAGAACAAAGGCTTCGCTTCCGCTGAGAAGTCCGTCGGTGACCGCGAGCGTGAGGGTTGCGCTTCCGTGGCCGTCAGCCGCAGGGTTGATAGTCGCTGTGCAGTCAGGAGCCGTTCCGCTCCAAACCACGTTTTCATTGGGCACCAAGGCTGTGTTGGTGGAGCCGAGCGAGAGGTGCGTGCCGGTGCAGGCGAGGGTGTTGTCGACATCGGTGAGAGTGAAATTCACGGACTTCGCGGTGTCCTCGTTGGTCGAGGCGTCGGCGATCTCCGAGATCGTGGGCCCATCATTTACGGGATTGACGGTCACCGAGGCCGACGCCGTGTTCGAGAGCTCGCCCGCGGCCGTCACCGTGTAGTCAAAGGATGCAAGACCATAGAAGTCGGGATCGCCCACGACTTGAACCGAGCAAACTCCTGTTGAGGTGCACGAGCAGCCACTCGTGAGACTCAGGTTCTGAAGGTTTGAAATCGTACACTCGGAGGCGAGGTCGTCGTCGAGATCCGAGTAGCTCAACGTAATCAAGCCTGACGGCACGTCCTCGTTGAGGCTCGGCAGAGTCAGGTTCGGCGCCACGGGCGCGCGGAAGGTGTCCTGGATGGTGATCGTCACGATCGCGACATTCGAATCGGCTTGCCCATCGTTGGCTCGAAACGAAAAGCTGTCGCTTCCGAAAAGATTGTGGGAGGGAGTGAATGTAAAGGCGCCCGTGACGGCGTTCGTTAAGACGACGGTTCCTTTGGCGGGCGGAGTGACGATGCTGTAGCTAAGCGTGTCCGCCGGGTTTCCGTCGAACGCGCGGAGAGTCGAAGAGACGGTCAGGTTTTTGTGGGTCCCGATCGAGGAGTTTTCCGCCACGGGAGCGGTTTGAGTTCCTCCCGGAACGCCCGGCCTGAACGAGATGTCGACGGTCGATTCTGCCGGGATCATCTCGCAAGCGCTCAGCGCCAGTAGCCCGGCCCCGAGCGCGAAACGGCTCTCGAACAAGCGCGTCAGGAATCGAAAGGAGAAGCTCACTTTGCTTCCCCTCTCTGGTCGTCTCCGCCGAAAGGCAGGTGGAGCCCCAGGTAGATTCCAAGATCAAGTTGGGACTGATTGACGAGGGTGGTGTTTTGGCGAGTCCAGTTCGACTGGAGGCCTACCTCTCCGAAAAAGCGGCGGGTCACGTCGTGGCGTACAAAAAGGGCGCTTCGGATCAAAGGATTCAGTCTCGTTTTGTACGCGCTTTCGGATGCGTTGGCGGGCAGATCCAGGCCAACGCCTAGGCGCAGGCCGGCGGAGAAGCGCCGAAGAGCGTAAAGGTCGTAATGGCCAGAGGCCAGAACGCTTGGCACCACCAAGGGATCCAGCGTGATGCTCGTCGAAGAAACCCCCTTCAGGTACACCCGTTCGCTAAAGAACATCCCCGCGCCTACGGCGAAGTTCTTCGAAAGTCGATGGGTCGCTGCCGCGCCGAAGTCTTTGAGGGTGGAAGATCTGCCGCTCAGAGTCGTCGAGGTCGAGCTGAGGGCCCTGATGTTGAGTTTGCGCAATCCAAGCGAAAATTCGGTCGTAAACTGGTCGCTCCAGCGCTGTCCGTACGTGAGGGCGGCCCCCAGGTGAGATTCGGAGACAAGAGTGGCGCTCGCTTGGTTGTCGATCTGACGGGCCCTTAGGCGGGAACTCAGATACTCGGAGCGAAGACCCAGAAATCCGTTCTGACTCTCCGTCGTGGGCGCCGGTGGCGCCTCAGAGATGACAGAGGGATCTGATGTTTCAGGCGGCACGGAGGAGGGGACACGTTGGGCGGTCGGCAGAATAACTTCTTGGCCGACCACGACGAAGTCAGCATTTTTGATGCGCGGATTCAGACGCAGAATGGCCGCGAGCACTCCGCCATCTGGTCCGTGGTACACGTGCTGTCCGGGCTGCGCGATCCGACTGGCCAAATGGGAGAGGGTTTCGCCTATTCGGATTCGATAGATCGGGGGAATATCGACCGCGTGGGCGGACATTCCTAGCCAAGCGAGGGCCCCTAAAGACAAAGAAAGGGGACCACGGCTGGAATTCATCCTTAAGTCAGGATCGTCAATTTTCTTCCGTTTCTTTAGATTCTGTTTCTTTAGATTCGGATTCAACTCAAGAGGTTGCGCCCACCTCCCCGGGCGGGGCGGTGCCGTATTGCCGCCCTTCCGGGCCCCGTCAGAGCAGGAGGGTTCCATCCTACTCAGCTTCGCAGCTTTGGGAGCATCGGGTCTGTTAAGTTCTCGTGAACAACGCCGAATCTTCATTTGAATCGGTGAGCCCTGCGCGCGCACAATTGAGACATGAACGGCGCGTCTCGCTTTATTCTCCTCGGCCTGGCGCTCCTGGCCGCATCGTGCGAGCAAAGCTACGGCATCAAGACGTACAGCGACGCAGGGTCGGCAGCCTCTGCCGCACCGGGTGATTCGGCTCCGGGAGCTGGACCGGGAGCGGGTCCGCTTGTCCCCGGGACTCCCGGCTATGTGCCGCCCCTCACTTACAATGAAACAATTGTCTCGCGCCGGGCCGTAGCCGTAACTCCGGACTCGAGCGAAACACGCCCAGCGCTCAGCGTCGTCTTTGTGGTGGACAATTCCGAGAGCATGGCGGGCTATCAACAAAAACTCGCGACAGCTTCGGCTCAGCTTGTCGACAAGCTGGGCGCGCTCAACCTCGACACCAAGGTGACGGTGCTCACAACCACCTCTGAGTTCCATGTCAGCAATCAAAACCAATACAACTCCCTAGATCTTCGCGCCAAGGGAAGTTACAGCCGCCAGGGTTCTCTCGATCCCGTGCTCCTCCACGGAGAAGGCATCGAACCCTCTCTTAGCGGCACATCGACCTTCGTTCCGGGCACGGGAATGGTTACGAACTATGTCCGTCTTGATTCCGCGACTTCGCGCCCCGTTTCGGCTTTGAGCATCGACAGCTTTTCTCTGCGCTCGCCGAGTTCCGCGGTTTTGGCGTCGTCCTACGATCCAAGTTTGCTGCGAAGTGATTGGCTGAAGGCCGCAATGAAGCCGCAAGGTCTCGACGCTCTTTCGCTCGCCAGCTCCCGGAGGCCGGAGAAAGACGCTCTGGAGGGCAGCCGCATTGAGTATCAGGCGAGCCTGAAACTCAGAGGAGATTTTCCCGCCTATTCATGGAGTGCCGGACAAGGCGCCGGAATGCGGACTTCGGTACTGAACGCGATTCAAAGCGTTGGCACGACCGGCTCACGCTCGGAGCAAGGGCTCTGCAGCATGGCCCGAGTGCTGAGCTCGCGGCGCACATTTTTTGGTCCCCGCGAAAAAGCGGTCTTTATCGTGTTAAGCGACGCCGATGACAGGCGGCCTGTCGGAGACGAATATGGGCTCCCTATAAAAGACACGGATTGCTTGCTCTCGACTTCCCGAGAGTTTCTCTTCGAATCCAACGCCGTCACTTACGCAGCCAGCTCGAGTGAGGCCTCCTACAAGGTCGGACTCAACGTGCCGGCCGTCACGTTTACCTTTGTCTATGACTTGCCCACGTCCGTGTGCTCAAACCCCGGCGGGGATGATGCCATTGTCACCTGCGTGCCAGGCCCCGATGACATCGGCAAATCGGGAACCTTGACCCTAGCCTGGCAGCCCAGCTCCCAAAAACTCAACAACGTAGATGTGAGCTGGGGCTTGTCGCTCCTCCCGGGTACAGGCCCCCTGGATTGCAATTCCGCTCTCCAAGAAGGCATCAAGAGGCACGGTAGCGGCCACTCCACGGCAAAGAACATTCGCTCTTGCAACGTGACGCAAGTGGCGTCCATGCGACTCTATTGGCCGCTAGGTCCCACGTACCTGTATCCCAGTGACCCCAGCTATTACACCGTTTACCCGCTCCGGCCGGCCACCGATCCTAACGCGTGCGCCGGCGATCGCAGCGCCGCCACCCATCCCATTCAACGCGCAAAAGCCCAAGTGGGCGCCTATCAACGTGGCGAAGACCTGACGAATTCTTACTGCGAGTACTATCCCGCGACTTCAAGCCCCGCCCGGACCAATTACGACTACTACTGGCGCCCCACGCGCTATGACTACCTGAGCACCTGGGACGCGCTCTTGAACCTGCCAGCCTATGACCGAGTGGCGGCCGCGAACACCCCGGCAACGGACCCTGCTAACCCCGTCAACCGGCTCCCCACGGTTCCATGGATTCCGGAGCTTTCGAGTCCTAATCAGAAATCTCCGTTCCGCAACAAGCCGAACCAAGCTTCCCCCATGCGGGAAGCCACCCCAGCGCTGAAGAATGCGTTGGAGCAGGGCTTTGGTCACGACGGATACTTTGTCTCGTTCATCGTGAATCCGCCCGGAAGCGCGATGTGCGCATCCAAAGGAGCTCTCGCCAGTAACTACAAGGAGCTCAGCACAGCCCTCGGCGACCGCTCCTCGATGCGCTCCATCTGCGATTCAAGCTACACGCCCGCCCTCGACGAGCTCGCTAACTTCGTCCAGACGAGCGTGGTCGGCACCATCAACCTCTCCATGATGGAGGCCGACGAGCGCCTCGAATCCGTCACGCTTCTGCGCGGATCCTCGCGGCTCCCGCTCAGCATCGGCACCGGCAAAGACGTCCAGTTCGACGGTCGCTCCCTGCGCGCCCGCGCGGGCCTCCTGCAGGCGGGCGACCGCTTCGAAGTGGTTCTCGTAAAAATCGCCGTTGTGGCCAAGGGCGCAAATTAGAAGCATGAAGACGGCATCGACGTTTCTTTGCTCCGCGCTGCCGATGCTGATGGTTTCCTGTGAGCAGAACTACGGCATCGCGACTCACGGTGCGGCCGACGTGGCGACGGCGCCGTCCACGACACCTGCGGGACAAGACCCGTCCAAGCCGCCGAGCGAGCCCAAGGGCCCCGTCCTGAGTTGCTCGGGCCCACAGCACTCGCCCACTTATCAGGGTGCGGGGACTGCGGAGTCGCCCTATCTTGTGTCGAATCCCTGCCAGCTCAATGCCATCCGCGATCGCATCGATCTTATGGACAAGCATTTCAAGCTGATCAACGACATCGACGTTGAGCCCCTTGTGAAATCCTCTCTGCCGCTCGAAAAAATTGGCAGCCTCAATCGGCCCTTTTGTGGAACCCTTAACGGTGACGGATTCAAAGTTCATAACAGTGCCGCTCCCGCGGCAGGATCTTGCATCGGCCTTGTTCAGGTTATGGGAGTGGGTGGCACCACTCTCGGGGCCGTCAAGAGCGACCTCTCGCCTCCTGCGATCGGTGCGGGTGGAATCGGCGCCATCATTATCGGGAGCACTGAGGGTTGTAACGGCACGGGGCTCATTTCCAGTGGCTCTACGATCGGCACCATTGATGTCACGGGGAACTTTTCTGGCTGCCTGGTGAAGGCCTACTCCGGCATTGGGCGTGTCACGGTTTCCAAGGCGATCGCGGGCACCCTCTTTGTCACTTACTCCGAAACCGCGCCTGCGATCGATCTCAATGCCACGAGTTGCGGAGCACGGATCCACAATCTTCGCGTGCGGCCTAACTTGGCGTACTGCTCCCCTTAGCGAAAGAGGTCAGGCTACAGAGCTTGCAGAAATTCTATTCGATTGCCAAAGGGATCCCGAGTGTCTCCCCGTATGAACCCAGGCACTGGGGAATTGTCGTTCCATTGGAAGCCCCTAGAGATCAGGGAGTTCTTGAGACTAGGGAGGTCCGATACTTGGTAAGCTACATGCGCCTTAGTTTGGCTGGGGTCATATCCATCTTGAATGCTTAAGTGAATCTGTACGGCATTCACTTGCAGCCATACGCCACCATTCTTCCGAAGATAAGCTGTCGGAGCGGACGGGACTCCATAGGTGCTTTGTGAGCCTCTCAATCATGTTCGATATTTGAAACGATTTTCGCCACTTCAGACCCTTGCCCCAATGCACGAGGATGCACCTGGCGGCATGGTTAAGGGAATCCTGGTCCCCGTCCGGTCCCCAAGGGGCCCGGAAATTGCTTGGGCTTCTGCGTACTCAAATCAACTGAGGATCGGCTCCAAGAAAGGAGTTGCTTTTATGTCTCAGATCCGAGACAATAAGAATGTACGGCAGGCCGTCTTCCATTCCAAAGCCTTGGAGGCTATCCGGGAGTTCCCGGAGGATGTCAGGAAAGAGTTCGGTAAGGCCATCCGCGATTTGCAGTACGGGCATCGTCTCGCCATGCCCTTATCGAGGCCGATGGGCTCGGTAGGATTAGGGGTAGAGGAGCTGCGGATCAAGGACCGGCAGGGAATCTACCGGGCCTTTTATTTGGTGAAGCATGCCGGAGGGGTGCTGGTCTTCCACGCCTTCCAGAAAAAGACTCAGAAGACGCCTCAGCAGGAGATCGAGCTGGGCAAGAAGAGATTGAAGGAGTGCCGTCATGAAGAAAAATGAAAAGCTGATTCGAGCCAAGTCGAGTCAGGAGCTGGCGGAAGCTCTGGGACTTCCCAAGGCCGCCGGCTTTGAGATGGAGTTCCGTTCGGACCTCAATACGAAAATCATCGAAGCTGTGAAGAAGGCGGGTTTGACTCACTCCCAAGTTGCCCAGCTCGCTAAGACCTCCAGGACGCGGGTCACGGCTCTCTTGAATCGGAACACTCGGGAGATCTCGACGGACTTGATGCTGAGGGTGCTCGGATCGCTCGGATATCGGGCGAAGCTTTCGATCAGTCGGAAAGCTGCGTAGCCTTATTGATAATTCGTCTTGAATTTCCGGACCTGTACACTTCGATTGATTCCATCACGTGCTTTACGGGATTACCTATAGTCGAAGCACTCTGGAGTTCGAAACCCAAGAGTACCGGTCCTTCGGTCGCCTTCTCAAGGATGACTCGCGTTCCGTTCGACTCGAACGAGGCCTCGCCAGCCGAATTCCATCCCAAAGCAGTGAGGACCCGAGTGAGAGAAGCGAGGTCGCGATCTGGGAGGGTAAGGCGGATCTCACGAAAGCGAACGAAGTCGTATTGTGGAGTCCGTTCGCCGTTCTGTGCGAAAGCACGAGGAGGATGGGGGTTCGGGCACCTTGCTTGAAGCGCAGGCACCTAGGGCAATCAACAGTCCGAGAGTTTTCATTTTGAGTCAGTTTGACCTTCGAAGAGCGGCAGATCAAACGGCTTTGACAAAGGTCCTGGTCCCCAAACGGTCCCCAGTGGTTTGCCTTCAGGCGAAGATGGCCGAGTGGCTGCCGCTCGAACCCATCAAATCCAAGATTTTCGCTAATGATTTTAGATGGGGTGCTATCTAAATGGCGGAGCGGACGGGAAAACCGCGGATCTCTTTATATTTTAGACGCTTATGCCCATCTCTATGGAGTGGGTGGCCCAAAAGTTGTCCACGCTGACTGGCGTAGACTTACGTTGGCTTACGAAAGTATCTGTTGTTTATGTATAACAGAACGGTTATAATCATTCCGTGGATATCGTTGTCCTCAAACAAGCGGAACGTGAGTTGAAGGATTTCCCTTTGGAAGTCCGAATCGATGTTCAGTCACTTTTTGAGCGGCTTCTCGAGGGCGAGACGTTGTCGATGCCGATATCCAGGCCCTTGGGTTCTATCGCCAAAGGTCTCCACGAGCTTCGTCTTTCCTACAAAGCGGGCGAAGCGAGGGTGTTTTACGCGATCAAGGTAGGCGATGCGATTTACGTGCTTCACGCGGTTCAGAAGAAGAAACAGGAAGTCGACAAAAAAACTCGGGAGCTCCTGATTCAAAGGATGAAGAGAGAAGGAATTTTATGAAACAAACTTCGACACGCTACAAATCGTCTAAGGAGTTCGGCAAGGCTTTGGGACTGAGCGATCTCGATATGGAGATGTCTCGTCAGAAGATTAAGTTGATTGAACGGCTCAAGGTAGCTCGCATTAAGCAAGGGTTGTCGCAGGCCGCTCTCGCGAAACGCATTGGAAGCCTCCAGCCGGCCATTGCTCGCATGGAGTCCGGCATGGTCAGCCAAGTCAGTATGGATTTCTTGCTGAAGATTGCGTTGGTCATGGGCGTGCCGGTGACGATCGCCAAGAAGGCAGCTTGAGTTCTTAGGTCGGGGGTAGATTTCAATTGGCACAAAACAGGCAGGACATAGAGCCAGCGAGTCCGCTAGAGATCCTTGGCGCGTTTCTGGGATATTTCGCTGTTGCTAAAGATGTTCCGGCGACGCTTCGTACATTAGGAATCTCTAAGCTGGCTCCTGATCAAGTGAAGCTGTGGCTGCTTCGCTGCAATTCAAATCCCGATTTTTGGCTCCTACTTGCAGTTACATTGCCTTTAGTTGGCTTCCTTTTGGGAGTTAGTCTCTACGGCACATTTAAACGACCATTGCATTGGGCTCCCGCGCCATCCTGCTCGGCATTTATTGATCGATTGACGTTTAAGGATGGGAGGGGAAAGGAAGTTCAGTATAAAAATGACTACTCTGAAATTATTGTTCGCACACATCCTGCTGATACGTCGACCTATGGCCAGGCATCTGATGTGAGGATGCCTCCTTGGGCGGAGATCAAGGTATTGTTCGTTGGATCAAACTATTTCCCCTACTGGTGGTTGAGGCACTGTTTGAAGTCATTGTGTTAGTACTAATGGCTGGTATGAATCCTCTTTGGCATCCAGCAGCGGCAGGGAAAAATCTTGATTGTTCGTACCTCCTGCTCCCAAAACGAGACATCTTGTAACGTGCTCTTTGAAGTTGAAGGAAAAACAGCGGGAATCAGCATTGTTATATGTATAACGCCGGCGTTATTGGTTTAACGCCTTTCGACGTCATCATAGGAGTGAGGTCTGCCCAAATCTGGTCCAAGAGGACTGGTGTTGGCTTGCGTTGACTCACGTCGAACGCGAAAACGCTAACTAGTAAGTCCTAGAGACTCTTAAGAAGGACCCAGGGTGATTGGGGTGTCTGTGGAGAGTGCCATCTTACGAGACCGTAAAATGGCGGAGCGGACGGGACTCGATGGGCGCCTTTTGAGCACCTCAATCAAGTTCAGTACTTAAAACAATTTTAGACACTTAAGAATTTTGTCAAAGTGCATGAGGATGCACGTTTCTGCTTGGTTTAAGGGATCCTGGTCCCCAAGCGGTCCCCATGGAGGGTCCAAGCCAACGGGTAGAATGGCAGGAAAACCGTTTGCACTTATGTACTCTTTAAGGTACACTAAGGGAGTTAAGGTGATAAAGAAAATCAAGGCCGAATTCTTTAGAACAGCTGTCGGCAATGAGCCCGTGAGGGATGAATTGCTGGACCTCGGAAGGCCGGTAAAAACCGAGGTGGGGACAGACATTCGTTTTGTCGAGAACAACTGGCGGTTGGACCGTCCCTACGTGGATTTACTGCGTCGTGGTTCGGGCCGCTTCGAGGAGTCCATCTATGAGGTCCGTCATACGGTTGAGAAGTCGGAGTACCGCACGTTGTTCTTTGTGTTCGGGGATCGGATGATTCTGGTGCACTTCTTCCAGAAGAAGACCCAGAAGACTCCAAAGAAAGAAATCGACGTTGCGTGGGCTCGGATGAAGGAATGGGTTCGTGGTGAACGCGAATCTGGGGTCAATCTTGCTAAAGGAGCAAAGAGATCATGAAGACTAAAAACAAACATGCCGGGTCGTCCTTCGATAGTTTTCTGGAAGACGAAGGACTTGCCGAGATCGTTAATGCGGAAGCTGTGAAGCGTCAGTTCCTTTACGACCTTGAGAAGCAAATGAAGAAAATGGGGTTGCCCAAAAACGCCATCCGCAAGGCCTTCAAGAGCCCTGCGACGACGCAGCGGATCTTCAGCATGAACACAGGTGTGTCTTTAGAGACGATGGTGAAAGCCGCCCATGTGGTTGGAGCCGAGCTGTCCATTTCACTTGTGCCTAAACGCAAAAAAGCAGCGTGACTGTTTTTGCCACCTAAGCTCCAGGCCCTAGGAATGTCGTGATGAAGAAGAAGAGTGAAAAACTAACAAGGATCGAGTCGAGTGAAGAGCTGGCCGAGGCCCTGGGGTTGCCGAAAGCAGCTGGCCTCGAGATCGAGTTTCGCTCCGATCTGAACACCAAGATCATTCAGGCGGTCGAGAAGTCGAGCCTGACCCATGCCCAGATTGCGCAGCTAGCCAAGACATCCCTGGCCCATGTCACGGCTCTATTGAATCGAAACACGAGGGAGGTTTCGACAGGGTTGATGCTGAGGGTGCTCGGATCGCTCGGATATCGAGCGAAGCTTTCGATTCGTTGCACCGCATTCTAAGTTTTGGGCCGCGTGATTTAATTACTAAGGACTTAGTTGATATCTACTAATCCTTTAGTTACTCTGGAGCTATGAAGGAAGAAAAGCTCCTTACCGAAACCGAACTCGAGATGATGCGCCTTCTCTGGGTACGAGGTGGTGGCACGGTCAATGATGTGCTCGAAGGACTGCCGAAGGGCCGCGACTTAGCCTACACATCCGTTAGTACGATTCTACGTATTCTCGAGAAGAAGGGCTTTCTGAAAAGTCGTAAGGACGGTCGGGCTCATATCTACAAACCGAGCGTCGACAAGTCAGACTATGAAGCGCGCACGCTACGGCACGTAGTGCGCAATGTCTTTGACGGAAAGAAAGTCGGTCTCATGAGACAGCTCATCGGCTCAGGCGATATTCAGCCTGAAGAGCTTGAAGAGCTCCGCCGGCTCCTTGGCGAAGGAAAATCATCGTGACCGTCTTCCTCATTGCCTATTCGAAGACCGCCTTTGCTCTAAGCCTGATGGCTTTCGGGGGACTCGCGGTTTGGGGTGTCGCGCGCTCTTTTCCGCGACTGTTTCGTTGTCGAGGTCTTCTTCGCCTCCAATGGACTTTGCTAGCGGCGGCTTTCGTCGTGCCGCTGCTTCCTTCTTTTCAAGGTAGTGCTTTTCAATTCGAGGCACCGCTTAAGGTCTGGACTGGCGCGAGCTACCGTGGGCTTGGTGAGGCTACTTCTATGCGAACCGAAACTCCGGTGGTGACGCTCAATCGCGACATGACGATTCCCTCCGATCTGTCAGGATGGATCCTAGCTTTCGCCGTTCTTGGGCTCGCGGGTTGGTGGGCGAAAAAAGTCTGGCGGCTTTACTCGTTTTCTCGTGCAGCGATACGCCTGCGGAGAATAGGGAGGGTAGAGCTCCTCGTTTCGGATGATGTCGAAGGCCCCTTTTCGTTTTGGCTGCCGGGTCGAGCAGTGGTTGTTGTGCCGTCGTGGATTCTTGAGCGCCCTCAGCAATTTCGGATCGCTGTTCGGCATGAGCTACAACATCATCGCGCTCGTGATCCACAGTCCGCCTACGTTTTAAGTCTTGTGAATGCCTTGTTCTTCTGGAATCCGATGCCCAGGCTTTGGGATCGGGCGTTCCAGGAGCTCCAGGAGATGGCCTGCGACGAAGCCCTGGTTGGCCGCCGGGGATTTTCGCGCGCAGACTATATCGGCTGCCTCTTCGAGGTGGCCCAACGCTCCTTGGAACGCCCCCGTCACCTGGTAGGTACCCCAGGTTTCGCGTGGTTTGTCTCCAGGGGGCACCTCAAAAGGAGATTGGAACGCATGAAACTAAACACAGGTATCAACCAACGCATTCAGAGATGGGCACTTGCAGGCATCGCGGTCTTTGGCCTCGGTACAGCGGTTCTCGGGGCTTATGCCTCGCAGGCCGTCGTGCGCGATTCGCGCATCACCTTGCGCCAGGCCGAGGATATGGCCGATAGTGTCTCGCGGGACACGGACTTCCCCATCGTCGTTAACGAGCGTGTCGTCGAGCAACTCAATCGTTACCTGTCGACGCCTGACGGCCGCGAGTTTATCCGCGCTTCGCTGGAACGCATGCAGGCGATGCGCCCCATGCTCGAGCGTAAGGCAAAAGACTACGGTGCCCCGCTCGAACTCCTGGCCGTGCCTATTGTCGAATCGGGCTACCGGAATCTCTCCGAGCGCGGGAACCGCGTACGCAGTGCCGGTATTTGGCAGTTCATCCCACAGACCGCGCGCAACTACGGCATGCGCGTCGACGACACGATTGACGAACGGCTAAACGTCGATAAGCAAACCTCTGGTGCGTTTCGTTACCTAGGCAGTTCGAAGCTGCGCTTCGAGGATTGGCTCCTGGCGCTCATTGCTTATAACTGGGGAGAGAATAACGTTCAGGATGCGATCGAGGAAACCGGATCGCGAGACGCGTTCGTTCTCTCGGAAAAGGCGAACAAGGGCGATCCGAATTACCTGGCCAAAGTCATGGCCGCCGTCCTGATCCTAAAGAATCCAGCACTGCTGTAGAAGTCGACGGACGGCTCCTTGAAGAAGGGGCCGTCCGTTTGAGCAGAGACAGACTCAGGATCAAATGACTTTGGTAAGCATCCTGGTCCCCAAACGGTCCCCAGTGGTTTGCCTTCCAGATGGCCGAGCGGCTACCGCTCGAACCCATCAAATCCAAGATTTTCGCTAATGATTTTAGGTGGGGTGCTATCTAAAATGGCGGGCCAGAGTGGACGAGTTTAGAACCTGGTGTCTGGGCTTTGCTGCGTAGCAGCGTTTAGAGGGGGCCGCTCACTCGCAGTGGGACATCCGAAAGTACAACGCGGCGGGAGGGTTCTTCCACGGAAGCTGCAGCGAGCAATTCGATCATTGCCCGCTGGGCCGTCTGAGGGAATGGACATGGACCGACAATTATTCGCTCAAATAGCTCATTTGGATGCAGGCCAACTATGTGCAAGCCGGTCTGAATCCGGACCTTTTCGGCCGGAACGTCGGCGGACCGGGACCGGCTGCCTAGCCGGCCCGGAGCTGGACCGCCGCCCTTTTGGGCCCGCCTAGTTTTTTTTCGATAAGCCC